>Ga0182024_10001271_pt1 | contig 65326 bp, 70 predicted proteins | sample P32metaG_FD_120480 | JGI IMG/M metagenome (GOLD analysis project Ga0182024, IMG submission 120480) | Permafrost microbial communities from Stordalen Mire, Sweden - P3-2 metaG (Illumina Assembly) | ecosystem: Environmental > Terrestrial > Soil > Wetlands > Permafrost | place: Sweden: Stordalen... | reverse complement strand
CGAATACGTGATCGAAGGGATCAAAACGACGATCCCCTTCCACCTGCAGCTTATGCAGGATGAACATTTCCGGAGCGGAAATTTCAATACTAAGTTTTTGGAAGATTTTAGGATGGTGTGAAAGTAAAAATTAAAAAGTAAAAAGTAAAAAAAGTGATCTCTTATTGTGAACTTTTGAAAAGAAAGAATTATTAAGGTCTAATCTTCAGCATTAATCGCTCCATTTTTTACTTTTTACTTTTTACTTTGAAAGCAACTCCCTCACCAAAGTCTCCACAGGAGGACTGCCTTCAAAAAATCCGGCAAGACGGGAGATGACGGATTCCACAACGGCATCGGGACAGGATGCTCCGCTGGTTAAAAGGATCATTAACGGATCGTTTCCTTCCAGATAATTTTTCTTTAGGATTTCTTCGTGCCGGCGCAAATCATAGTGAAGGATCTCATTTCGGGATAACATTTTTTCTTCCGAGGCGATGAAATACGTGGGCAGCTGTTGTTCGCACAATTCCACAAGGTGACTGGTGTTTGAGGAATTATACCCCCCGACCACAAGGGCCAGATCGGCGGGGGTTTCAAGCATGCCTATAACAGCAGACTGATTGTCGTTCGTTGCATAACAAAGCGTATCCCGGGTATCGGCAAAAACACCTGAATCTGGTCCGCCGGTGCCGGCGTGCTGCTGCGTGATTACCTGCTTCAGAAAATCTGCAATGCCCTGTGTTTCTGACGCCAGCATGGTCGTTTGATTTACCACTCCGATACGCTCCAGATCATGCGATGGATCAAACCCGCTACTATACCGGTCTCTGAAAATTTTAAAGAATTCGGAAGGGGCTTGTTCATGACGGATGAAGCGGGCAAGCAGGATAGCTTCTTCCATATTCCGGATCACCAGCGCTGCCCCCCCTGAGGCGGCGCGTGAGAAAGTGGCCCTGGTTTCTTCATGACCGGGTTTACCGTGAATGATCACGGTGAAGTTTTTCTCTGCAATTTGGCCCGACCGGTTCCAAACCTTCTCCACAAAAGGACAGGTTGTATTGTATTGTTCTGTATGAATTTGTTTTGACTTCAGGATCGCATCAATTTCTAGACTTGTGCCGAATGCCGGTGTGATCACAATGTCTCCTGCCCGCAGATCATCGAATGGAATGAGTTGCCGCCCGTCCGTGCTTTGCAAAAAATGTACGCCAAGGTTTTGCAGACCCTGGTTAACCTGCGAATTGTGGATCATCTCGCTCAGGAGAAAAATATTTTTTCCTGGATTTTCCTCAACTGTGCGAAAGGCAATGTCGATCGCGTTTTCCACACCATAGCAAAATCCAAAATGCCGCGCAAGGTAAATTTGGAGTGGCCCGAAATCAAGCCGGGCAGGTGCAAAATCTTTTTTCATCTTATCCATCGCATGCCTCTTCTGCTTCAGGGCCGAGATCAGCGGACTGCGATAGTTGGGAGGAATTTGAAAGGATTTCATGCTAATGCGAAGTTATGAATCATATTGCCTTTGGTGGGATATGGAGAAAGTAAAAATTAAAAAGTAAAAAAGGACAGTGCTTGGATGAATCGGGATTCGGGTTTGGTTTTGGAACTAATCACGGGAGTTCCCTTTTACCTTGTATCCATCTAACCCTTCCTTTCGTACCTTCCGTTTTTTTAATTTTTAATTTTTAATTTTTAATTTTTACATGGACCCTGGATTTCATCCCCTCCCCTGGAGTGTCGATTCAAACATTTATGAAGTAAACTTGCGTCAGTATACCCGGGAAGGAAATTTCCGTGCTTTTGAGAGTCACTTACCGCGCTTGCGGGACATGGGAATTGAAATCCTCTGGTTCATGCCCATTACACCCATCAGTCTGAAGGGCAGGCTCGGCACACTCGGCAGCTATTATGCGTGTTCCGATTATCTGACTGCCAATCCGGAATTTGGATCAGTGGAAGATTTTAAGTTGCTTGTTAGGTCTGCACACCAATTGGGATTCAAAGTGCTGATAGACTGGGTAGCCAATCATACCGGCTGGGATCACCGCTGGACAACCGAGCATCCGGAATTTTACAGACGGAATATGGACGGACAATTTTTTGATGCGCACGGCTGGGAAGATGTGATTGATCTTAACTACGACCTTCCGGCAGTTCATGATGCTATGATTCAGTGTATGAAGTTCTGGGTGGATAACTGCGATATTGATGGTTTTCGCTGCGATATGGCGATGCTGGTGCCGCTTGATTTCTGGAAAAAAGCGAGAATTGCTCTTGACATGCGCAAACCCTTATTCTGGCTTGCAGAATGCGAGGATGTTGCTTATCACGAGGTTTTCGATGCGAGTTATACCTGGAAATTCCTTCACCAGATGGAAGAATATTGGAAGAAAACAGGTGGCATGGACGATCTGAATAATGTTCTGCAGTTTTATGATGATCGTTTTCCTCCGACAGCCATGAGGGCATTCTTCACCAGTAACCATGATGAAAATTCTCACAGTGGAAGTGAATACGAAAGGCTGGGAGATGCCGCCATTCCATTTGCCGTATTCTGTTGCACCTGGAACGGTATACCACTTATTTATAGCGGGCAGGAATTACCTAATACAAAACGTCTAAAATTTTTTGACAAGGACGTGATTGACTGGAAAATGCCATGCGTATTGCATAATTTTTACAAGACCCTACTCGGCATACGGAAAAAAAACCCGGCACTCAGGGCAGGTGATCCTAAAGTTTCTACAATAATTCTTCCTAACAATGCAAATCAAAAGGTGATCTCTTTTCTCCGGCGAAACAGGGAGAATGAGGTATTGGTTATTTTGAATCTTTCTGCTGTCGAAGTTTCCGTGGTCATATTTTCCACGATGGTTTACGGTTCGTTCAGAAATATTTTTAATAATGAAAGTCAGGATTTCAATTCCATCAAAACATTTGTTGTAAAGCCCTGGGATTATCGGGTATTCGCTAAATAATACTTTTACCGAGCAGGATTAAATAGTTGATGGTTGATGGATCCCAGGTGTAAATTTGCACACAAAATCCATCAACCATCAACTATCAACCATCAACTATAATTAATCATCATTTAATTTAAGCGGGTAAGTAAATGCACCGTCATATCCGGGATAGATGCCTTCCAGTTTTACCGAACCATTGCCCGCAGATTCAAGGATCTTCCGGAAATCATCTACTGTGGTAACTTCTTTCCCGTTTACTTTTAATATAACGAATCCTTCTTCCATTCGGGTTTTACTGAACAAGCCCTTATCGCTGATGGAACTCACAACAATGCCACCTTTCACATTCATAGATTCAGCGTCTTTCTTTGCGAGTGGTTGAAGTTCTGCACCCAGCCTGTCGAAAATGCTGTTCTTTACCACATCCATTGTTCCGCTGCTATTCATGAGTGTAACCGGAACTTCATATTCGGTGCCATTCCTTTTATAGGTAATCTTGATTTTGTCGCCGGGGCGATAGATGGCAATCTGACCAACGAGTTCGGCACCGGAATTTATCTGTATTCCGTTTATTTTAGTGATCAGGTCACCTTTCTGGATACCGGATTTCGCAGCTGCTCCTTTATCCCGTGCGTTCATTACAAACACGCCTTCACCATCATTAATGCCTTCCTGTTTCTTCACATCGTCGCTGAGATTGTCCCGGGCATATTCAATACCGAGATAAGCCCTTTGCGTTGTACCATATTTGATGAGGTCGGTTACTACTTTCTTAACAATATTCACCGGAATAGTGAAAGAATAACCTGCATAGGAACCAGTTGGAGAAGCAATGGCTGAATTGATACCGACGAGTTGGCCCTGAGGATTTATGAGGGGTCCGCCGCTGTTTCCAGGATTTACTGCTGCATCTGTCTGGATAAAAGATTCAACGGGTGCCTGACTCTGGCGGCTGTTAATATCTATGGACCTGCCCTTGGCACTTACAATACCGGCAGTAACCGTAGTTTCAAGTGAAAGCGGATAGCCTACCGCAAGCACCCACTGGCCGACCTTCAGATCGTCTGAATTTCCATAAAGGAGAAATGGCAATCCCTTTGCATCCACTTTTACCACAGCGAGATCTGTACTTGGATCTGTTGCCACAACTTTTGCTTTGAATGACTTTTTATTACTCAGGGTAACGGTTACTTCATCAGCACCGTCAACCACATGGTTATTCGTAACAATGTACCCGTCTTCGCTGATGATCACGCCTGATCCGGAACCCATTTCAGGAAGTGAACGGGAGCGGTCACCGAAGAAGTCGTTCGGATCTATCCCGAAAAGATCAGAAAACGGATTGCTCTTGGGGAGATTATTACTAACCGTTCTAACTGTTTTTGTTTTGATATGCACCGTCGCGGGTATCGCTGCACTGGCTGCTTCGACGAAATCGGCCGGGCCAGAGGCATACTTCTGTCCCTCAAAGAACTTGGCATAATTGGCAGGAAGCTTTGAAGAATCCTGAGCATAAAAATAGGTTTGGTTTCCGTGGAAATGGTTATACCCCCACAAACTGGCCAGGGTAGTGGCGGCACTAACCAGAACAATGCCTGCGACTTGTTTAAATTTCATTTTTTTTTGTTTTTTGAATGTAAGCTGAATTCAAATTGAAAACCTTTTCAACAACAAAATAACACCGGGATCAACAATTCGTTATTACCTGAGGTTCAGTTTAACAAATAATTTACTAAGACCTTCGTAGATGCCTCTTTTGCAAATTTACAAAAGAAATTTTAGCAGTCAATAAGAGGGTTTCAGAGCTTCCGGAGAAACTGCATGGTATCCGCGCCATCGGCGTAATCGGTCAGCCTGGGTTGCTGGCTTTTCCCAAAATGGAAATAATCCCTGCCCATAACAGCTTGTATGTTTTGGTCGCTGCCGGGGGAAATAACGTTGCTGAGGGATTTATAATAACCATAATGCAGTACGCTGATTGGAGAAAAAGCTGATTCGTCTTCCAAAAGCAGGATCGACGCATTGGTCATGTAAAAACGCTTGTTCAGAATTGCGAGAGAAAGCTGAAAGTCGTAATTGTTTTTGTAGCGGTTATGATCTGCCATCCAACGATATTTTTCAAATGCATGTAATAACGGAAGGAAATCATAATTCTCCGGAACATGGATCTTGGTCACGTTTCTGCAGCCCAATCCGAAATAGAGATGAACATCATCAGCGAGGTTTTCCAATTCAGTTTCGCTTTCACTTCCATCAAGAATAGCAATGGATGTGCGGTTCCGCCGGATCAGGCTCGGATATTTGCCGAAATAATAATCAAAATACCGGGCCGAATTGTTACTCCCTGTAGCGATATATGCATCACAGCCTTTTAACAAAACAGAAGTTTGTATAAGGTCCCGTGTTTCGGGATATGCTTCATGCAGAAAGCGAAGGAGCTCAGGGAATAATTCCTGATCCTTCGAAGAAAGCTTTACCAGTTGTCGGTGGCCGCTGATAAAGACCGATAAGAAATCGTGAAAGCCAACCAGCGGAATATTTCCCGCCATGACAAGACCGATGTTTTGGGGGGTCTTTTCCTGTGCTGGAAAATGATATGGCAGAATCCAATCTTCCAGCAAATCCCGCTGCAAATAGCCGTTTAAGATATTCTCCACGGCGAGATCGATAAATGAAGGAATGAACCAGGGATTATGCCGGTAAGCATTTTCTTTTGCCGAGGCCCATTGGGGATTGGAAGAGCCCACGTACTTTCCTAATTCTTCCAGCAGGGTGATCCGGTTCGCCAAGTCCATATTTCAGATTATCTTTGGCATGCGAAATTAGTTCTAATCAACTCCTAATAACAAATTATGGCGATTAAGATAACAGAAGAATGTATCAATTGCGGGGCCTGCGAACCCGAATGTCCCAACAATGCGATTTATGAAGGGGGCGTGGAATGGGCGATAGCAGACGGTTCTTCCGTAAAAGGCTCCTATACGCTGATGGATGGCACCGTGATCGATGCCAGCCAGCGAAATGCGCCAGTGAGTGGGGATGTGTATTATATTGTTCCCAATAAATGCACCGAATGCCAGGGTTTTCACGAAGAACCCCAATGCGCGTCCGTTTGCCCGGTTGACGTATGTATTCCTGACGAAATGTACAGGGAAACAGTGGAGGAATTGCTGGCAAAGAAAGATAAACTGCATCTCTGATCCAGGCAACCACTAAAATCCATATAATGAAGAGGGTCATTGCTTTTGTTACCGGCGGATACTCCGGCGAAGCCGAAGTATCATACAAAAGTGCTATTACCATCGAAGCGAATCTGGACAAAACAAGGTATGATGTTTACCGGATTGACATTACCCCGTCCGGCTGGTTTCATCCCACAAAAAACGGCGAAAAGATTCCTGTGGATAAAAACGATTTTTCTCTCGAGCTGGGATCCGGGAAAATTATTTTTGATGCGGTGCTGATCGGCATCCACGGTACACCTGGGGAAGATGGGAAGCTTCAGGGTTATTTTGATCTCATGAATCTTCCCTACAGTACCTGTGACGCGGCAACTTCAGCATTGACATTCAATAAGCGTTATACGGTAGCCGTTGCAGCATTTGCCGGCATTCCGGTATCCCGTTCACTGCATCTTTTCAAGCAGCATAAACCCGATGCTGCCGGAGTTCTTGAAAAACTGAAGTTGCCCGTATTTGTCAAACCCAATAACGGCGGCTCAAGTATCGGCATGTCCAAAGTGAGCAATCCCGCAGAAATGTCTTCCGCCCTCCAAAAGGCCTTCAGGGAAGACGACCAGGTGCTTGTTGAGGAATTCATCCCGGGCCGGGAATTTACGATCGGTGTATTCCGTTCAGACGGCAATATCATCGCAATGCCATTTACCGAAGTAAAGACAAGCAAGGATTTTTTTGATTTTGAAGCCAAATATTCTCCCGGATTCACTGAAGAAATAACGCCTGCAGTTGTAGCCGAATCCATTGCGCAAAAAGTGCGGGACACGGCAATTAAAATTTACCGGGTGTTTAACTGCAGCGGTGTCATCCGGATCGACATGATTTATAATGAGGCAAAGGGAGAACCGTTTCTTTTGGAAATTAACACGGTCCCTGGTCAAACGGATGCCAGCGTTGTACCCCAACAGGTCCGCGCCATGGGCTGGACACTAAATCAATTCTATTCAGCGTTGATTGAAGACGCCTTATCCCGCGCCAAAAAGCCTTGACTATATTGTATATCTTTCAACTTAAAACCTGATTCGTGTTTAGATTTCTCACCAGCAAACCTCTATGGGTAAACATGGTCGCCGGACTCGTACTCCTGATCTTGCTTCTTCTGCTTTTTTTGGGCTCGCTGGATATTATCACCCGTCACGGAAAAACCATGAAGATCCCTTCCGTAACGGGTCAGTCCGTTGAGCTGGCAAAGAAAACATTGGAATCGCAGGGATTTGATGTATTGATACAGGATTCGGTTTACAATGATACCCTTCCCCCGCTGCAGGTAATCAAACAAATTCCCGAACCTGATAATCTGGTCAAGGTTAACCGTACGGTCTATTTAACCATCAACCAGGCTGTGGCGCCGGAAATTGATATGCCGAATTTGCTGAGCATGACATTCCGCAATGCGGAGATGGTATTGCGTAGATATGGCCTTAAACTCGGTGATACCGTATTCAAACCGGATTTCGCACGAAACTCAGTACTAGACCAGCAATTCAATGGAACAAGCATTAAACCGGGAACCAAAATTCAGCAGGGCAGCGCCATTACACTGGTTCTGGGGAACGGAGTGGGCTTGGAATTCGCAGTGCCTGATCTATTCGGCCTCACCTACCGCGACGCAAGGGAAGCTTTAAGCGAAAGCGGTCTTCTTGTCGGCTCCATGGTTCCGGATAACGATGTAACGGATACTGCCAATGCATTTGTATACAGGCAGAACCCCGACCGATATGATTATGAAAGAAGGCTGAACCATATCCGTCAGGGTCAGATTGTGGATCTGTGGCTAAGCGCGCAAAAAAGGGAACGCATCATGGACAGCAGCTCTGTTCAGAATCCGCAATAAATAATCTATACTTACAAAAGAAAGTATATGGATACCATCTCAGTATTGGAAGTAAATGAACGTCTCGCAAAAGGAGAGCCGTTAAATCTCGTGGACGTGCGGGAATCTGCCGAGCATACTGAATTTAATATTGGCGGCCTGCTGGTTCCATTGGGAAGGATCCGCCAAATGCAGATTGATGAACTGGAGGACATGAAACAAAAAGAGCTAATCTGCTATTGCCGCAGCGGCAACCGGAGCGGACAGGCATGCCAGATACTGGAAATGCTGGGGTTTACCAACACCAAAAACCTGGAAGGCGGCATGCTCGCCTGGAAAGAGCAGATCATGAAATGATCCGGACGGGTCAAATCCGTATATTCACAGACAGCATAAAGTTCGTTCCGGCCTGCGGAAACAGGAAGTTTTCATTCACCAGCTGGCCGCCAGAAATATATCCGTACGTATATCCGTTGGCTTCATATTTTTTATTGAAGAGATTATTCAATTGAAATGCAATATTCATTTCCCGGATCGACTTGATTTTTGGAGAATAGATCACGCGTAGTTGCTGCACATAATAATCATTGATCTTTCTCTGGCTGCTTTCTGTATTATCCAGGTATGCAATTCCTGAATATTTTGCCGGCAAGTCGACTTCAACCTGCGCAACAGGATAAAAGCTCAGGGTCGCTCCTGCAATAAGGTCCGGCGATAACGCTATATCGCTCTGCTTATAAGTAAAGCTTTTTTGACTCCCGTTATCGTAATCATCAATATATTCCGTGTAATCAAGCACCTTGTTCCTGCTCAGGGTAAGATTTCCCGAAGCCTGAAACCATGCAACCGGTTTTACAGCTCCCTGTAATTCCAAACCCAGCCGATAGCTCCTCGGCGTATTGGTGCGCGTGTATTCCCCGACATCGTTAATTTTACCGGTAAGGACCAGTTGATCGTGATATAGCATATAGTATCCGGTAATGCCCCAGTTGAAAAGCGGTCGTTTTTTGTTTAGGCCAAGTTCAAAATCATGCAACATTTCCGGTTTGGGTTGTTCAGCAGCTCCTGCTTCAAAGTCATCATGGTTGGGTTCATGCTGTGCCATTGCATAAGAAAAATATCCTTGCCATGGTCCGCGGGCATATGAAACTCCTGCTTTCGGATTCAGAAAATTATACTTGTTCCAAACCTTCAGTGAAGGGTCATCTTCAAAACCATCTATCCTGTAATTGATCCGTCGGAATTGCAGGTCTGCAAAACTGCTGAAGTAATTTCCCAGATCCTGCTGCCATTTTGCGTAAATATTTTCATCTGTTTTCCGCGATGGTTCATTATAATACCTGTAATCATCGGGAATACCGCCCAATGCGGACCAGATCACGTATCCGTAATGACCGCCATCGTATTCATCCCATCCTCCGCCAAGTGTAAGTTCTGTACCCCGTTTTTTATACTGGAAAGAAAAAATACCTCCGTAGAAAAAATTGTCGAGCCATTTCTGCCTGATGAGGTCGGTGTTACTGAAGCTGGTATCACCAACGCTGTAACTGGGCAAACCATAATCTGCATAGGCTGCATTATTTTTATATTCTTCATAATATCCTTTTCCCCGGGTAAGGAAAGCTGCTATGTTTGCTGATAAAAAATCGGAAAACTGGTGGTTAAGAAATCCCTGGTAATGATTTTGTATATAATTGTCAGTTTGATTTTTATAAGTGAAATAATTGTAGGTACGCGGATTAGACTGAAAAAGATTTATGGAATCCTGGACTGTATTGTAGAGAGCGCCGCTGTACCCTGAATTATTTAAGTAATGCTCTTCGAGCTGCGTTGGGTTTCCGTAAAGCTTGGCCTCGGGCACACCGTTCCAGGCCTGGTAAGTTTTTTCGGCGCCCATTATTATATTTAGCCGGAAAGAGGTCTTTTTACTGAGGTAGGCGGCGGAGAAATAAGCGGATTTTAAATCGCTGGTTGCCCTGTCGACATACCCATTGCTGCTTATGCGGGACAGGCGAATATCAACTGTGAAATGTTCTCCGAGTAATCCGCTGCCCGCCTTAAGGGTATTTTTCCAGGTATTAAAGGAACCAAAACTGTTATTGAATTCTGCATATGGATCCGGGTTGAATTCGTTAGTCGCAAAATTAATACTCGCCCCAAATGCTCCTGCGCCATTGGAAGAAGTGCCAATGCCTCGCTGTATTTGTACATTACTGGCAGAAGAAGCGAAGTCCGGCAGGTCCACAAAGTAAATTGCCTGCGACTCCGCATCATTATACGGGAGGCCGTTTAGGGTCATATTGATGCGCGTGACATCTGTTCCGCGGATCGAAATCTCTGTATAGCCAACACCATTTCCTGCATCAGAGCTCGCAAGCACCGAAGGCTGTTGGTTAAGTATTAAAGGAATATCCTGTCCAATGTTGTTTTTGGCAATCTCCGCACCTGAAATATTGGTTTTCGTAAAAGGTGCTTTGTCTCCTGCAAGGATGGCAATCACTTCTACAGGTTGAAGGAATAGGCCGGGATGTTTTACGCTAAGCGAATCTGAAAAAGAAGTTTGGGCGCTGTCTCTCGGAGCCCGTTGGGAAAATGAAGCGAGGCTTAATCCGCAGCACAGGGAAATAATAAGCAGGGTTTTCATTTTTGGCATTTAAGAATGAATAATAAACATTCCTGAAATCAGGTATTCAAACAGGAAATGCCGACAAAGTGGTGAAGAAAATTAAGCCACCTCCCTGCGCAGGCATTATCCTGTTCAGGTTCTACGGGTATTATCTCAGCCTTTCCATAAAGGAATCAGCACCCCGGGAACTTGAGAAACAGCCGCATTAACGGCCATGTATGATGCAAATATACAGTAACAATGAAAGCTAAGATCACCCTATCTTTGCACTCCTTAAAATGAGTGTACGATGGGTATGGATCGCAATACGGTAATTGGTTTTGTGCTTTTGGGTCTTTTATTGTTCACGTATCTTTTTACAGCTACAAGAAATAGTCAGGAACTTCAGCGGCAACACCAGCACCAGGCGGACTCCCTCGCGGTAGTACAAAAACTCCAGGAGGCCAGGCTCAATAACCACGATACTGCCAGTGCTAAAGTTCCGACCCGGGATACGGTTGCCGGATGGAGCCAAGCCATGGAAGGCACCGAAAAACTCATAACAGTAGAAAATAATTTGTTGAAAATTGTTTTCAGCAACAAAGGCGGACAACCCAGGGAAGTCGTTTTAAAGAACTTCAAATCCTACGATAGTACGCTGGTAAAGCTGGTCGATCCTTCGGTACCCAACCGGATAAATTATCCTGTTAATACCGGCCTTAACCAGACTGCACAGATCGCCGATCTTTATTTTGAGGCCGGCGAGCTTCAAAAAAATCCCGATGGCAGTCAGAAACTGATATTCAAGCTTCCCGCACCTAACGGGGAATCCATTGAACACGAATACAGCATCCGCCCCGACAGTTATCTTGTTGACTGGAACCTGGTTATTACCCAGGCTAATAATTTATTCTCCCAGAATAACCTGAATATCAGCTGGCTTGTGGAAATGAAACAGACGCAGCCATTTGTGGATTACGAAAAAAGACTCACCAATGTTTGCTTTTCCGAGGAAAATGAATTCGACTATATTTCTTCCAAAACGGATAAGACCTTCGATAAGCCCGTGCAATGGATATCAGCAACACAACAGTTTTTTAACCGCACCCTGATTGCAAAGAATAATTTTGAAAATGGCAACGTGCACTGGACCCGGGAAACAGCGGATACCTCCTCCCTTCTGGGCACGGCTGATATTCATCTGCAGACAAAACTTCCCGGCAATGCCGCTACATTGAATTTTCAATGGTATTACGGCCCCAATGACTATCATATTTTAAAGCATGCTGCTCCGGGTATGGACCGGATTGTGGACCTCGGACGGGATATGTACTCATTTGTGCGACCCATCAACGTGTACGTTATTATGCCGGTCTTCAGCTTCTTTAAACAGTTTGTCAGCAGCTATGGCATCGCCATCCTGCTGCTTACGCTTTTCATACGCCTGCTGACTTCTCCATTGGTGTATAGCAGTTATCTCAGCGGTGCGAAGATGAAGGCCCTGCGTCCGGAAATAGATGCAATGAAAAAAAGAGTAGGCGGGGACCAGCAGCAAATGGGCGTGGAACAGATGAAGCTATTCAGGGAAGCGGGAGTAAACCCGCTCGGGGGCTGTATTCCGGCCCTGCTGCAGATCCCGATATTTTTTGCCTTGTATACTTTCTTTAATTCGAATGTTGCGCTGAGGGGACAACCCTTTTTATGGGCAAAAGATCTATCTATTTATGATGTGGTGGTAAAACTGGGATTCAGCATTCCGGCTTATGGAAATCATATCAGTCTGTTTGCAACCATTGCAGTAATCACCAGCTTCCTGATCTCGCTTTATGGGATGAGCATGACGCCGGATCAGAGCAATCCGGCAATGAAATACATGCCCTATTTTATGCCCATCATGCTCTTGCTGTTTTTCAACCGCCTTCCTGCGGCTCTTACCTGGTATTATACTGTATCTAACCTCATCACCCTTACCCTGCAATGGGTGATTCAGAATTATATTATTGATCACGACAAGGTGCTTGCCAAACTGCAGGCAAACCGGAACAAACCCAAAACCAAGCCCAAATGGCAGGAGCGGTTTGAACAGATGCAGGAAGCACAGAAAAAAGTACAGCAGATCAAAGGCAAGAAACCCTGAGCAGTAGCGTTTGTACCTGGAAGATATATCGTCTCATGAAAAATAAACTCCTGTATGCGCTGCCCTTATTGCTTCCCGGTTTTCTTTCCGCGCAAAAAAGAGTAGGGGAACTAACGCTGGTTTACAACTATATGGTGAGTTCAGGTGCGGGGAAACAGATAAACGCATTAGCAACTTTTTACATCAAGGGAAATCTGAGCCGTTCAGAAATGACTAACAATTTATTTTCTTCCACAATCATTTATGATTCGAAAGCGGGTACCGGGGTAATTCTGAAAGAAGTGAACGGACAAAAATTACTCATCCGGATGAATGAGGAAAACTGGAATCAAAAAAACGGCAAATACAATAATGTTCAATTCACAAAAACTGCCGAAACGAAAATGATTGCTGGCTATTCCTGTTTGAGCGCAACTGCATCAAAGCCCGGGGGATACAATATAACGGTATTCTATACCCGGGATCTGATACCTGAAAATAAAGCCTATGATCCGCCTTTTAAAAATCTGGACGGACTTCCACTGGAATATGAATTCAGTAAGGACAAACTGCAAATCAAGTATGTGCTGGCGTCTATTAATCTTAATCCCGTACCCGCGTCAAAATTTGATATTCCCACAAGCGGATACCGCGAGATGACATATGAAGAAAGTTTAAAGTTGAAACTTAGCAATTAAACGGGGCGGGAAAAGCAGGATCCTTACTTAGGGATCTGGATCCTTACACCAAGGAACTGAAGATTGGTGCTGCCACTATTCGTTACAGGTCCGATATTCACTTTGTACTGATATGGAAGAATGAAGGTGGTATTGCCGCGCTGGTAAGTAATCATCGCATTGATGGAGATGCGGTTGTCTGCCTGCGGCCTGAAAGACATGATCGTTCCGCTGTAAGCAGGCGATTTCTTCAATGAAAAAGAGGAAGCAGCATTGATCGGTGTGAAACTATTATCAAATTCCCTGTGCTTTTTTTTGTCGCCGCCACCTTTACTTGCAAAAGCAATGACAGTCACCGCCAAAAGCAGCATACTAACCGCGCAAAAACGCAGGGTATGCAGGATTGATCTCTGGGAAACAGGCGACATCATGCACCAAAGATAATACTAAAATTTTTGTTTTTTTTAACCTTCCATCACTTATTTCCCTGCTTTTTTAACATATTCACCGATCTTTTTAATCAAAAAGCAGTCTCCGGTTGCATTTTGCCAATGTAGTGAAGAACGGCAGTGGGGTTCATAATTAATTTGCCATTAAGGGATTATGGACTAATTTAGTATAACCACCTTAAATGAAAGAAAATCCTTACCATCCTGAACAGGAAGAAATAAAGGAATTGTTGAAGCAATACGGCGCACTGAGAAATGGCCGAAAGCACAGTTTCCTCGACGAAGAATGTTTTGAAAAAATCATAGATTATTACGACGGTAAGGAAGAGTTCAACCAGGCACTGGAAGCCGCTGAACTTGGCATAGAGCAATACCCATATTCATCTGTTCTCCTGATAAGGAAAGCCGACCTGCTCATAGCAACCCGGAAATACTTCGATGCTTTGCAGATCCTCGAAAGGGCTTCCCTGCTGGATTCAACGGATATCAACCTGTATATACTAAAAACGGATGCATACCTGGCCCTTGACCAACAGGAAAAAGCTGTTGTGCTACTCCAGGAGGCCCTGGGTCTTTTTGAAGGACAGGAAAGGATTGAATTGTTATTTGAACTTGCAGATGTTTATGACGATTATGAGGAATTCGACAAGATTTTTGACTGCCTTCGATGGATACTGGAACAGGATTACGAAAATGAAGAAGCGCTTTACAAGATCTGCTTCTGGACAGACTTCACCGGCCGCAATGAAGAAAGTATCCGCCTTCACCAGTATATAATCGAAGAAAATCCCTATTCCGAGCTCGCCTGGTTCAACTTGGCTGCTGCTTATCAGGGCTTGAAACTGTATGAAAAGGCGGTGGATGCGTATAAATATGCGGTGGCAATAGACGAGAAATTCGATTATGCCTACCGAAATATGGGCGATGCTTTTATCCGCCTTAGAAAATACCGGGAAGCTATTGAGAGTCTTGAGCGGGTGCTTGAACTTTCAAAACCGGAAGATGTAATTTTCGAAGCGATCGGACATTGCTATGATAAACAACGCAATTTTGCACAGGCCCGGTTTTATTACAGAAAAGCCTCTCACCTCAATCAGGGCGACAGCAAATTGATATACAAAATCGCCTGCACCTACCTTAATGAAGCTCAATGGGCATATGCCGTTAAACAACTGGATGCTGCCATAAGGCTGCAGGGAAAACATCCGGAATATTATCTTGCGCTCGGTGAATGCAGGATTCAGCTCGGTGAATATAAAGAAGCCATCCAATCGTTTGCTACGGTTGTACGCTTGCGTCAAAAAAATATTTCGGGTTGGGAAGCCCTGGTGCGTTGCTATTATCTCGCAGGGATGTATAAGGAAGGGCTTGAGCAGGTTCAGCAGGCCATGCGCATCGCCGGAAATAAGCCATTGCTGACTTTTTATATGAGCGCTATTTATTTTGCTATGGGAAAACCAAAGGAAGGATTGATTCATCTGGACAAAGCCCTTTCCAAATCTCCGAAGCTGCTGAAGAAAATGATTGCGCTTAATCCCTCCCTGTTGCAGTCAGCTTCCATCGTTGACGTAATAGCCAGATATAGGAAAAGATAAAGCTTCCTTATTTTTGCAGCGCAGGATTTTTTAATCAACAATTTATTGTCGATGAATTTTACACTCAGTCAGCTACCGGTAAGAACACCGAAACCCCGTAGCGTAGGTCTTACTATGGTAATGGACAAAGGGTTAAGTACGGAAGAAACAAGAAATTTTTTGAGTGTTGCCCACCCGCATGTGGATGTGGTTAAACTGGGATTCGGCACCTCGTATGTTACTCCGGATCTTGAAAAAAAACTGGCAGTTTACAAATCATTTAAGATCCCTATTTATTTTGGTGGAACACTCTTTGAGGCTTTTCTGATCCGCGATCAGTTGGATGATTATATAGCCATGTGTAACTATTATGAAGTAGGTTATATGGAAGTGAGCGATGGCTCGGTAAATATAGATCATAAGGAAAAGTGCAGGCTGATTGAAAAACTCACCAAATATGCTACCGTGCTGAGTGAAGTGGGGAGTAAGGATGCTGCACATGTTATTCCTCCCTATAAATGGATTGAACAGATGCGGGCTGAATTAAGTGCCGGGGCAAGTTATGTAATTGCCGAGGCAAGGGAATCAGGGAACATCGGCATTTACAGGGGCACGGGCGAAGTACGCGAAGGACTTGTTCAGGAAATTCTTACACAGATCCCCTCTGAAAAAATATTATGGGAAGCTCCTCAAAAATCACAGCAACTTTATTTTATACAACTCATTGGCGCAAATGCGAACCTGGGAAATATCTCTCCCCAGGAAATGATTGCACTTGAAGCCATGCGCATTGGCCTGAGAGGCGATACCTTTGATTTGTTTCTTCACAAAACAGCATCTAAGTGAAAAAATTCGGCCTGATCGGATATCCGCTGGGCCATTCCTTTTCACGGAATTACTTTAACAACAAGTTCCTTGAAGAGGCTATAACAGACTGCACTTATTCAAATTTTGAAATAAAGTCCATCGATGCGATGACAGCAATTTTAAAGGATAAGGAGTTGTTGGGGCTCAATGTGACCATACCCTACAAGCAGGCCGTTATTCCTTTCCTGCATAACCTGGATGAGGTGGTGAAAATAACAGGTGCATGCAATTGCATCCATATTGCAGAACAGAAATTATCGGGCTTCAATACAGACGTAACCGGATTTGAAAAATCATTGATGGAAAAATGGAGGCCGGAAGATTGCAGGGCGATTATCCTCGGAACCGGAGGGTCTTCAAAAGCGGTGGCTTATGTTTTGAGTAAGCAAGGCATTGAATACCTATTTGTTTCAAGGAAGCCGGATGGTTCTCCAAACTGCATTAAGTATGAGGACCTGACAGAGAAATTAATCAGCGAACATTCGCTTATCATCAATTGCACGCCGCTGGGAATGCATCCGGAAATAGACGCCTTCCCGCCATTTCCCTACCGATTCCTGACCCGTGAACACTACCTGTTCGACCTGATATATAATCCCCCAAAAACTTTATTTCTTAAGAAGGGGGAGGCTGCCGGTGCGAGGACAAAAAATGGGGCGGACATGCTAAAGATTCAGGCAGAAGCGAGTTGGGATATATGGAATTCAGGGTCGGGGAGATAATTTCGTACGTGCAGGTTCCGGCAACTGACTTACCTTTTTCGAGGAGTAATCAAAGCATACCATGCCCGTTTTAGCAAGCGCAAGGAGCGAAATTGCGTCTCCGGTTTTTTTCTCCAGTTTATAAAACAAGTCAAATCCCACCCGGCTGAATTCAGATGCCGTAACCGATACGGTTACCACATCGCCATAAAGAATTTCCTTTTTGAATTCGATGGATGCATCGCTCATGATCAGGCTGGTTCCCTCGAGATTAAGTTCAGTATATCCCAGGGATTGGAGGAATTGCACACGGGCTTCATGGATAAAGGAAAGTACGGTATTGTTTCCCACGTGCGACCCGTAATTGAGATCTGTTATCCGAACTGCAAAGGAAGTGTTGAAAGAAAAAAAATCCGGCATCTCCAATTTAATTCTGGCCATGGGCATTACAATTATTTAAGATTACTTTTCAGGAACAGGATCATTTTGTCCGCCGCTTTTTTCCTGTGACTAAATAGATTTTTTTCTTTGGTGGTCATTTCTGCAAAGCTTTTGCGCGCTCCGTCCGGCCTAAAGACCGGATCATAACCAAAACCGCCGGTGCCCTTTCTCTTAAGCAGAATATGACCTTCGCAAATACCTTCGAAAAAATATTCCTTATCATCCAGGATCAGGGAGATCACAGTCCGGAACCGCGCCCTTCGCCTGGAAGAATCACGCAGGCTGGCCAGGAGTTTATCTATGTTTTTTGAAAATGAAACAGGTTCGCCTGCATAGCGAGCACTCCGGACGCCGGGCTCGCCCTTCAGGTCATCCACTTCAAGCCCTGTATCCTCACTGAAACAATCTTTTCCATTGGAAAGAAGATAAACGGTCCGCGATTTTTCCAATGCGTTTTCGCGGAGGGTATCATGCGGTTCGGGGATTTTCTTGTTTATACCCGCTTCTTTCATTGAAATGATCTCTATGTCATCCCCGATGGCCGCCTGCATCTCTTCTACTTTATGGGAATTATGAGTCGCGAAAATCAGCTTCATAGACTAAACAATTTTTGAAGACAAAGCCACAATTGCTTTTTGTATTGCCTGGCTTCAGTTGTTTCCTGGTTGATTCTGTTTAATGAAGGAAGTAAAAGCATGGAGATTCCAAGTAGGGTGGTAACAGTAAAAGGTTTCAGTTGGTCTTGGATGCCCAGGGAAGCCGGATCAATTCCGCAAATGAAAAGCGTTTCCGGCCTAAGCTGGCGGCTTAATTCAAGAATTTCCACCGGATTGCCGGCGGTATTCAGCACGGAAACATCGGCTATTCCCAGATGGCATGGAGAAAGCATCCTGCCAAGAAATTCAAGTTGGTCGTCCGGAAGAAAAACAGCATCGGAATAATGAACCAGGAAACTGATCTTCCTGAGGTGATTTCCAAGATAACGGTATACTGTTGGGGCCGGGAATTGATTTTCCTGAATCTTTTCCAAAACCAGGGAATCCGGATAAAGTGCTGCAAGCAACGAAGGGGACAGCCTGATGTTATTAATACCCATAAATCTATGAAATTTACAGAGACGGTTTTGCGCGCTCCGGGAATGTTTGTTTCTTTGTAAGATCAAAAATAGTATTTTATGATGGAGACGATGGACATACCGGTGATCCGTGTTAAAAGAAGCAGGCTGGCAGAAATAGATTTCGATCATTTACCTTTTGGTAAGTTTTTCAGTGACCATATGCTTGAGGCAGACTATGCCGATGGCGAGTGGAAACTTGCTTCAATTAAGCCGTATCAGGTAATTTCATTCGAACCATCCATAATGGCCCTTCATTATGGCCAGGCTATTTTTGAAGGTGTCAAAGCTTACCGAAACAAGAACGGAGAGGCTTTTATTTTCCGTCCTTTCGATAATCTCAGAAGGTTTAATATTTCTGCAGAGCGAATGGAAATGCCTTCCATTCCGGAAGATATATTTATAGAAGGCATGCGGCAATTGGTTGGCCTGGATAGGGAATGGATCCCGGCGAAAGAGGATTATTCCTTGTATATCCGTCCCGTGATGTTTGCTACCGACACCTCACTTGGTGTTAAAGCTTCATCCAATTATAAATTCCTGATCCTGCTGAGTCCGACCGGCCCATATTATTCTGCGCCGATGAAAATATATGTCGAGGAAAAATATACGCGGGCTTCACCTGGCGGTGTTGGATTTGCCAAAAATGCCGGCAACTACGGAGCCAGCCTGAAGGCAACGGCTGAGGCCAAAAACCAGGGCTATGACCAGGTATTGTGGACAGATGCATTCGAACATAAATGGCTTCAGGAAGTGGGTACGATGAATGTGTTCTTTGTGTTTGGCAATACGGTGGTCACTCCATCTCTGGACGAAGGAACCATTCTGGCCGGTATAACCAGGGACAGCGTGATTACGGTACTTCGTGATCAGGGTATTACGGTGGAGGAACGAAGGATCAATATTGAAGAGGTGGTTGGTGCTAACCGCAGCGGGAAACTAACCGAGATATTCGGATCGGGAACGGCAGCTACCATTTCATATATCAAGGAGTTGAAATATCACGACTATACCATGACTTTTGATACCTCATCCTTTAGCCTGGCGCCCGCAGTAAAAAAGATCCTTACTGAGATGCGGGAAGGCAAAAGACCCGATCCCCGGGGCTGGCTCGTAAAAGTGTAGGTCAATATTAATTTGGATATTCACCGGTCCGCCGTTACCTTTGCCGTCCCAAATTTCAAACGCATTTATAATGCCGACAATTCAGCAATTAGTCAGAAAAGGAAGAGAAATCATCAGGGCAAAGAGCAAGTCGAGGGCCCTGGATTCCTGCCCTCAGCGGCGCGGCGTTTGCACACGTGTGTATACAACCACGCCCAAGAAGCCGAATTCAGCATTGCGTAAAGTAGCCAAAGTAAGGCTTACCAACAAGGTAGAAGTTATCGCTTATATTCCCGGTGAAGGCCATAATCTGCAGGAGCACTCCATCGTGCTTATCAGGGGTGGCCGTGTGAAGGATCTTCCAGGTGTGCGTTACCATATTGTTCGCGGAAGCCTCGATACTGCCGGGGTAAAGGATCGCAAGAAGAGCCGCTCAAAATATGGAACGAAGAAAGAAAAGGCAGGAGCCAAGAAGCCCGCAGCGAAAAAATAAAATCATTCAATTTTAAATAACAAATGAGGAAGTCACAGGCCAAAAAATTACCACTCGCTCCGGATGCAAAATTCAACGACATCCTGGTTACGCGTTTTGTAAATAACCTGATGTGGCAGGGCAAGAAAAATACTGCATTCAGTCTTTTTTATGATGCAATTGAAAGAGTGTCGAAACAAACCAACGATAATGGCTATGAAGTGTGGAGAAGGGCTTTGAATAATGTGACCCCGGCGGTAGAGGTGAGAAGCCGGAGAATCGGGGGCGCTACTTTCCAGATTCCTTCTGAAGTCCGCGCCGACCGCAAGGTTTCGCTTAGTATCAAATGGCTTATCCGTTATAGCCGGGACAGGAATGGGAAGAGCATGGCTGACAAACTCGCCGGAGAAATTGTTGCAGCAAGCAAAGGTGAAGGCGGCGCTTTCAAGAAAAAAGAAGATACGCACCGGATGGCTGAAGCCAACAAGGCTTTTGCTCATTTCCGGATCTGATACATAAGATTTGCTTTTGTGATTGAATCCCTTCCCGGCAGCAGCCGGAGAAGGGATTTTTCATTTGGCGGGTAGGTCAGAAACTGCGGTTTTTAGCAAAAAAATACCTACCTTTGCGCACCCATTAAAATACATGTTCCCGGGATTTGTAATCTGAACCCAAAAATTGCGTTTTAATGTTCCGGGGCTTTGCGACAAGATCCAAAACAGCGGGATCCCGGACTTAAAAATATTATAATTCATAACCATGTCAGACCTTCATTTTCAAAGAAATTTTGGTATAGCGGCCCATATTGACGCCGGCAAAACAACGACCACCGAGCGTATACTTTATTATACAGGTGTATCTCATAAAATAGGAGAAGTGCATGATGGTGCAGCTACTATGGACTGGATGGAACAGGAAAAAGAAAGAGGGATCACCATTACCTCAGCGGCAACCACCTGCTTTTGGAATTTTCCAACCGATCAGGGAAAGAAATTACCGGAGACCAAACAATACAAATTCAACATCATTGATACGCCCGGTCACGTGGATTTCACAGTGGAAGTGGAGCGTTCACTGCGTGTATTGGACGGATTGCTGGCTCTATTTTGCGCCGTATCGGGCGTAGAACCTCAGTCAGAAACCGTTTGGCGCCAGGCGAACAAGTACAGGGTACCCAGGATTGGTTTTGTGAACAAGATGGACCGTGCCGGGGCAGATTTTCTGAATGTGGTAAAACAAATTAAGGAAATGCTGGGCGCCAAGGCTGTTCCGCTTCAACTACCCATTGGTGCAGAAGACAGTTTCAAGGGTGTGGTGGACCTCATTACCTTGAAAGGAATTATCTGGGATGAAGAAGGAAAGGGAATGACGTATCAGGAGGTTCCGATTCCTGAAGATATGGTGGATGATGTAAAGGAATGGAGGCAGCACCTGGTGGAAGCCGTTGCAGAATATGATGTGAAACTGCTTGAAAAGTTTTTTGAAGACCCCAATTCCATAACGCAGGATGAAATGCATGAAGCCATCCGTAAGGCAACGATTGATCTGTCTATCATTCCGATGATGTGCGGGTCTTCCTTTAAAAACAAAGGTGTGCAGAAAGCCCTGGACGCCATTGTACGATATCTTCCGGCCCCTGCCGATGTAGCTGCAGTGGTTGGTCATGATCCGAATACAGGCGAAGAAATTACACGAAAGCCGGATGCGAAGGAACCCTTTGCGGCCCTGGCATTTAAGATTGCCACCGATCCCTTCGTGGGACGCCTTGCCTTTTTCCGGGTGTATAGCGGTCATCTCGATTCAGGTTCCTATGTGTTAAACACCAGGACAGGAAAGAATGAACGGATTTCCAGGATCATGCAGATGCATGCCAATAAGCAGAATCCGATCGATTTTATCGAAGCGGGGGATATTGGAGCTGCAGTTGGGTTTAAGGACATTAAAACAGGGGACACCTTATGCATGGAAGATCATCCTATCATTCTGGAAAAAATGACTTTCCCCGAACCGGTGATCTCTGTTGCTGTGGAGCCGAAGACGCAGGCGGATGTGGATAAGATGGGCATGGCCATCGCCAAACTGGTGGAAGAAGATCCTACACTTAAGGTAAAGACGGATGAAGAAACCGGACAAACCATCTTAAGCGGAATGGGAGAGCTGCACCTGGAAATTATCGTAGACAGGATGCGTCGTGAGTTTAAAGTAGAAATCAACCAGGGAGCACCGCAGGTGGCATATAAAGAAGCATTTCAGAAAAGCATCGAACACAGGGAAACGCTGAAAAAGCAAACGGGCGGCAGGGGTAAGTATGCAGATATTATTTTTGAACTCGGTCCGGCGGATGAAGAATTCCTGAAAGAAGAAAAGGGGCACTACCAGTTTGTCAATGATATTTTCGGAGGTTCCATACCCAGGGAATTTATTCCGGCCATAGAAAAAGGATTTGAATCAGCCATGACTACCGGCGTATTGGCCAGCTATCCGGTAGATAACATGAAGGTCCGGATTTTTGATGGCGGTTTCCATGCGGTGGATTCCGACTCTATGTCGTTTGAGCTTTGTGCCAAACAGGGATTCCGGGAAGCTGCAAAAAAAGCAAAACCGGTTTTGTTGGAACCGATCATGAAAGTGGAAGTGATCACTCCTGATCAATATATGGGAGATGTTACGGGCGACCTCAACCGTCGCCGTGGTATGTTGGAAGGAATGGATAGCAAGAATAATGCACAGGTGATCAAAGCAAAAGTACCGCTCTCCGAAATGTTCGGATACGTTACGCAACTTCGTTCCCTCAGCTCGGGTCGTGCTACATCAACAATGGAATTTTCCCATTACGCTCCCGCACCCAGCAATGTTGCGGAAGAAGTGATTGCTAAAGTTAAGGGTAAGGGTAAAGTAACAGCCTGATAAATTCTCAATTATCAGATCCCTCTTCTGGTTTAACTGAAGAGGGATTTTTTTATGTTGAATGGTCATGGGATCTTGACGCCAAATTCCTAATTTTCACCTCCAAAATCGGTATCATGCTTATATTCAGAGCTCATTATCAGAAAGGAATATTCATTGTAATTATCGCTTGCATTGCCTTCTCCGGCCAGGCGCAGCTATACAAACCGATGGTCTGGGGCGCTGATGGGAATAGCTATTTTCAGGTTGAAGGCGAAAGCATTGTGAAACATGAACTGCCTTCGAATCAAGAGACCGTTCTTCTCCGTAGGCAGGATCTCATTCCTGCAGGAAAGGAAGAACCGCTGGATATCCGGTATTTTTTATTCTCGGCTGACTTCAGGAAATTATTGATCTATACAAATACCAAAAAAGTTTGGCGTTATGATACAAGGGGTGATTACTGGGTTTATGATTTTTCTGATCATAGCTTGAAACAACTCGGCAACTCCCTTCCCGTTTCTTCTCTTATGTTTGCGAAATTCGCTCCTGACGGGAAAAAAGCTGCTTACGTAAGCGGTCATAACCTTTATGTTGAAGATCTCGCATCCCGGCAGATCAAAGCACTGACCACGGACGGAACCCGCAAGCTGATCAACGGTACATTCGACTGGGTATACGAGGAGGAATTTGACTGCCGGGACGGTTTCCGCTGGAGCCCGGACAGCAGGAAAATAGCTTTCTGGCAAATCAACGATAGCAGTACGAGGGATTACCTGATGCTGAATACAACCGATTCTGTTTACTCCCATGTGGTGCCCGTGGAATATCCGGTAGCCGGTCAACTCCCTTCACCCTACAGAATCGGCGTGGTGGATATTTCCGACGATCAAATCCGGTGGATGCGCATTCCCACAGATGAGCAGCTTGGCAGTTATCTGCCAAGAATGGAATGGGCAAACAACAGTGAGGAACTTATTGTGCAGCATCTGAACAGGCTTCAGAATGAAAGCGATATCCTGATCTGTAAGGCAAATGAAGGGTCATCGGAAAAAATCTTCTCAGAAAAAGACAGCGCTTTTATTGATGTTATTTCACAATGGGACGAAGCCTACAAAATGGGAGGATGGGATTGGCTGATGCATGGTGCCGAATTCCTATGGGCAAGCGAAAAGGACGGCTGGAGACATTTATACCGTGTCAGTCGCGATGGTAAAAAACAAACCCTGATCACGAATGGGAACTTTGACGTAATAGAAATTTCGAGGATCGATGAAAAGGAGAACCTGCTATACTTTATGGCATCTCCGGATAATGCCACCCGGAAATATCTGTACCGGTGCCGGTTGGACGGAAAAGGGAAAGCCGAAAGGGTGACGCCGCTAAGTGAGCCTGGCACCAACGATTACGAACTTTCACCAGTGGCAAAGTATGCCATCCATGATTTTTCAAACTATTATACGAAACCGTCCAAAGAATGGATAAGCCTACCGGGCCACCAGGTTCTTCCCGGAACCACCGGGATCAACATGCCCAGTGCAGCAGACAGTACTGCATCTCCAATTTCATTTTTCAAAATTAAGACTGCTGAAGGTGTGACCATGGATGGCTGGATGCAAAAACCTGAATCCTTCGACCCGTCAAAAAAATATCCTGTCTTATTCTATGTTTATACGGAGCCGGGAAGCGCAACCGTCAAGGATGAATACGGAGCCGGCCGGGATATTCTATACCAGGGTAACCTGGCAAAGGATGGATATATCTACATATCTGTTGATAACCGCGGAACTCCTGCTCCCAAAGGCAATGCATGGAGAAAATGCATTTACAGGAAGATTGGGAGACTGAATATAGAGGATCAGGCCATGGCAGCCGAAGAGATTCTGAAGTGGTCCTTTGTGGATTCCTCCCGTATTGCCGTATGGGGATGGAGCGGCGGAGGATCAGCCACCCTCAACCTGCTTTTCCAGCACCCTGAAATCTATAAAACGGGCATTGCCGTTGCCGGCCTGGACAATCTGCTTACATATGACAATATCTATGAAGAAAGGTATATGGGCATTCCACAGGAGTCACATGACGACTACGTAAAAGGTTCACCGATCACCTATGCCAGGAACCTGCAGGGTAACCTTTTGTATATCCACGGAACGGGGGATGACAATGTACATTTTGGTAATGCGGAAATGCTGGTCAATGAGCTGGTCAGGTTCAACAAAAACTTCCAGTATATGGCCTATCCCAACAGGACACATGACATCATTGAGGGTCCCGGTACCCGCCAGCACCTGAGAAGCTTATTTACCTATTATCTCAGGGAACATTGCCCGGGCGGCCCCAAATAATTCTCCAAAAAAAGCACATAATTCTTTGACCGTTTATGTGTTTGTCGCTACCTTTGCCTCCCGTTCAAAAAACGGGGATTGATCTATGTCTCAGCGAATCCGAATCAAATTGCAATCGTACGATCACAATCTCGTGGATAAATCCGCTGAAAAGATCGTCAAAACGGTGCGCAGCACCGGTGCCGTGGTAACGGGCCCCATTCCCTTACCCACCCGGAAAAAAGTATTTACCGTGTTGCGTTCGCCGCACGTGAATAAGAAAGCGCGAGAACAGTTTCAGTTGCATACACACAAGAGATTGCTGGACATTTATACTTCCACTTCCAGAACAGTTGATGCTTTATCCAAGCTCGACCTGCCTTCAGGCGTGGATGTAGAGATCAAGGCCTGATAAAAGATATTCCATCTGCCAATCCGGATCGGAAAAAGCAGCGCTGGATTTTTGATTAAAAAATATGAACAAGCCGTTCGGGGTTTGTTTACTACCGGTACTTCTATCACCCGCCGTAGTCTTGGCGAAGGCGGGCATCCAAAAGGATGACGAAGAAAAAGCGGATGGCGGCCCAAAGGTCACATACGCCGAGACTTCGGCGATAAACAGAAAAGGTCGGTTGCAAACAGGGGATTGAAATCAGGATCAGCTGGTATGGCTGATCAAAAAACCGCTGATTGTCCTTACACTCCAGGCACAAACCAATAAAAGATGAAAGGGTTAATCGGGAAGAAAATTGGAATGACCAGCGTGTTCACCCCTGATGGCAAGCAGCTGGCTTGCACCATTATTGAGGCCGGACCCTGCGTGGTTACACAGGTTAAGACAATGGAGTCGGACGGCTACAATTCACTTCAGCTCGCGTTTGGCGACAAAAAAGAAAAGCATACGCTCGCCTCAGAAAAAAACCACTTCGCAAAATCGAATACGGGCGCAAAAAAATTCATCCAGGAATTCCGCAATTTTTCGTTGGAAAAGAACTTAGGTGATTCCCTCACGGTGGATATTTTCACTGAAGGTGAAAGCGTGAGTGTGGTAGGAACTTCAAAAGGAAAGGGTTTTCAGGGAGTTGTAAAACGTCACGGATTCCATGGGGTAGGCGGTCAGTCGCATGGCCAGCATGACCGTAGCCGTGCTCCTGGATCCCTGGGTAATTCTTCTGATGCTTCCCGCGTAATGAAAGGCGTTCGTATGGGTGGCCGTATGGGGGGTGACCGGGTAAAACTCAAAGGCCTCCAGGTTATCAAGATATTTCCCGATAAGAATTTCCTGCTGATTTCCGGATCCGTCCCGGGCCACAATGGCTCCATTGTTTACATTCAGAAGTAATCTAATAATTCCCATCGCATGCAAATTGACATATTAAATATAAAAGGAGATAAAACGGGCCGTTCGCTTGAGCTGCCTGCAGAGATCTTTGAGGCTGAGCCGAATGATCACGTGATTTACCTGGCAGTGAAGCAGTATCTGGCTGCTCAGCGGCAGGGTACCCATAAGGTAAAGACAAGAATGGAAGTAAAAGGTTCATCTAAAAAACTGCACAAACAAAAAGGGACGGGTGGATCCCGGAAAGGAAATATCCGGAACCCATTGTACAAGGGCGGCGGTACGATATTCGGGCCCAAACCCCGGAGTTACGACTTCAAGCTGAACCGGAAAGTAAAAGATCTTGCAAAGATTTCCGCCCTTTCTCATAAAGCTAAAGCGAATTCCATTTTGGTTGTTGAAGATATAAAGCTGGATGCTCCAAAAACGAAAGAGCTGGTAAATATGTTAAGCGGGTTGAAACTGGGCAGAAAAAAAACCCTTTTTGTGTTGCCGGAGTACAATGATAACCTGCGTCTCAGTTTAAGAAATGTGCCCTATCTGGAAAGCAGCCTGCTGGCAGATGTGAACACTTATGATATTGTGAATGCAGAAATTCTGGTGCTGACGGAGTCCGCAGCAAAGATGTTTGTGGAAGAGGAAGAGGCGGTGTAGAATTTGAAAATTTGAAAATGTGGTAATTTGAAAATTAGATTACCATGTTTCAGAAATTTTCAAATTGTCAAATTTTCAAATTGTCAAATTGTTCCGATGAAACTAACAGAAGTTCTGATCCGGCCGATTCTTACGGAAAAAGCAAATGCTCAGCAGGAAAAGCTGCGCCGTTATGCTTTTAAAGTAAATACAAAGGCCAATAAACTGGAGATCAAGAAGGCCATTGAAGATTTTTATGGCATAACCGTGGTGGATGTGAACACCATCGTGGTTCCAAGCAAGGCCCGTTCAAGGTCAACGAAAGCAGGATTGATCGTGGGTCGCAAGCCGGGATATAAGAAGGCCCTGATCACGCTGGCAGAAGGAGAAACAATTGATTTGTATTCGAATATTTAAATAAATCATGAATGGCATTTAACTGCCGCGAAAGTTGACATTTTCATTATAAATATTCTTTAGAATAACGTATGGCACTAAGAAAATTTAAGCCGGTAACGGCGGGGACCAGGTGGAGGATCGGGAATGCATATGCAGAGGTTACAACCTCCAATCCGGAAAAAAGCCTGCTGGAAAAAGTGCCGGTAACTGCCGGCCGGAATGCCCAGGGAAGAAGGGCAATGCGGTATATGGGTGGCGGACACAAGAAGATGTATCGCCTGGTGGACTTCAAAAGAGACAAGAAGTCCGTCCCCGGAATTGTTGCTTCTATTGAATATGATCCATACAGAACTGCATTCATCGCCCTGCTGCATTACAGCGACGGTGAAAAGAGATATATCATTGCACCCCAGGGTTTGCAGGTTGGAACGACTGTCCTTTCCGGGGACAGTGTAGTGCCTGAAGTTGGAAATGCACTGCAACTGAAGAATATTCCGCTCGGTACCAACGTACACAATATTGAGATGCAACCCGGCCAGGGTGGTAAGCTGGTTCGGAGCGCCGGCGCTTCTGCACAGCTGACCAACAAGGAAGATAAATATGCAGTGCTGAAGATGCCGTCCGGGGAATTAAGAAAGATACTGATCAACTGTTACGCCACAGTCGGTGTGGTTTCCAACAGCGATCATAGTTTGCAGAGTATGGGCAAGGCAGGGCGTAACAGGTGGAGAGGCATTCGTCCCCGCACGCGTGGCGTGGCGATGAATCCGGTAGATCATCCGATGGGTGGTGGAGAAGGGAAAGCATCCGGCGGACAGCCACGTTCCAGAAATGGTCAATATTCCAGGGGCCTTAAAACAAGAACCCGCGGAAAAGGAAGTGATAAACTGATTATTCAGACGAAAAAAGGAAAGAAGATCACGAAGTAATTTGAAAAAGTGGCAATTTGAAAATTTGAAAATGGTTTTCAGATTAGTCACTCATAAAAGTCAAACATTTTCAAATTTTCAAATTTTCAAATTAACTCATTAATTATGGGTCGTTCAATAAAAAAAGGTCCTTACGTAGATGCAAATCTGGAAGGAAAAGTGCTTGGGATCAATGATGGAAAGGCAAAGAAAAGTGTTATTAAGACCTGGAGCCGCCGTTCCACTATCACTCCCGATTTTGTGGGTCATACTTTCGCCGTGCACAATGGCAACAAGTTTATTCCCGTGTATGTGACGGAGTTCATGGTTGGCCATAAGCTGGGAGAATTTGCCCCCACACGGAATTTTAAGGGACACTCCAGCAAGAAAATTGTTGAATGACGGATCCCTAAACCATAAAAACTGATAGAAGAAAGAACATATCAAGAGAACAAACCAGAAAAAAATGGAAGCATTAGCCAAATTAAAAAATTACCCGACTTCGCCCCGCAAGATGCGATTGCTGGCAGATGAGATCAGGGGATTGCAGGTTGAAAAAGCGCTGGCATTGCTGGAGCATCATCCGCAGCATTCCTCTACGCCGCTGTATAAGCTGTTGTGGTCTGCCGTAAAAAACTGGGAACAAAAAAATGAGGGGAAAAGTGCGGCTGATGCCGGCCTGCTGGTGAAAACGGTGTTTGTGGACGGTGCACGGGTGTTGAAAAGAATGCGGCCTGCTCCGCAGGGACGAGGTTACCGGGTTCGTAAACGAAGTAATCATGTTACGCTGATAGTGGATGAAAAGGCTGAAAAGTAAAAATTAAAAAGTTGAGAATTTGGGATTGCTTTCAGAATTAACAACGGCATTATCAAATTATCAAATTATCAAATTTTCAAATTAATCAGATAAATGGGTCAGAAAACAAATCCTATAGGTGCGAGACTGGGAATCATCCGAGGCTGGGAATCCAATTGGTACGGCAGTAAAAAAGATTACTCGGTAAAGCTGATCGAAGACAATAAGATCAGGACCTATCTGAATGCGCGCATCAACAAGGGAGGTATTGCGAAGATCGTAATTGAGCGCACGCTAAATAAACTGATCGTGACCATTCATACTTCCAAACCCGGTATTATCATCGGTAAAGGAGGAGGAGAAGTAGACCGCATCAAGGAAGAACTGAAGAAACTGACCGGAAAGGAAGATGTTCAGATCAATATCCTGGAAATCCGCCGCCCGGAACTGGATGCTAATATTGTTGCTGACACCATTGCAAGACAAATTGAAAACCGGATTAACTATAAGAGGGCAATCAAGATGGCGATCGCATCTGCGCTTCGGATGGGTGCTGAAGGAATTAAGGTAAAAGTGGGCGGCCGCCTGGGTGGATCGGAAATAGCCAGAACAGAGGAGATCAAGCAGGGACGTACCCCATTGCATACACTCCGGATGGATATTGACTATGCCAATGTATTTGCACTTACTGTTTACGGGAAAATCGGTGTTAAAGTATGGATCTGTAAGGGTGAAGTACTAACGAAGAGGGATCTGAATCCGAATTTTGTTGGTGGAAAGAGCGATGTGAGTGATAGAAGAGATAGAAGGGATGATCTTCGGGATGAGCGTGGCCGCGGTGGTGATAGAGACAGAAGAGGAGGGGGCGGTGGCGGCGAAAGAAGGGGCGGCGGTGGTGGAAGAGAGCGGAGGGGTTAATTCAAATTATCCAATTTCAAATTTTTAAATTCGATAACATGTTACAGCCCAAGAGGACGAAACATAGGAAGGCGCAGAAAGGAAGGATCCGGGGAATCGCAAAAAGGGGAAGTGAAATTTCTTTTGGTTCTTATGGCCTTAAGGCGCTCGAAGGGATTTGGTTAACCAACCGACAGCTCGAAGCTGCTCGTCAGGCACTTACCCGTTCCATGAAGCGTGAAGGAAATGTGTGGATCCGCGTTTTTCCGGATAAGCCAATAACCAAGAAACCGCAGGAAGTGAGGATGGGTAAAGGGAAGGGTAACCCTGAATATTGGGCCGCAGTAGTGGAGCCGGGCCGTATGCTTTTTGAAGCGGATGGTGTTCCGGAAGCTGTAGCTAAGGAAGCTTTGTTGCTGGCGGCTCAAAAACTGCCGATCAAAACAAAGTTTGTGGTTCGGCATGATGTGACAGCGATGTAATTTTCAAATTATCAAATTAAGCGGAATGTCAAAGCGAAACGACTTAGCAAATAGCCTGAAGGACTTGAGTGAAATTGATCTGAATGCAAGGATCAAGGAGGATGAAATGCGTTTGAAAAAACTGAAGTTTGCGCATGCGATTTCCCCGCTGGAAAGTCCGGTTACGATCCGTTTGCTCAGAAAAGATATTGCGCGTTTAAAAACCGCGCTGAGGGTTAAGAAAATTTGAAAATTTGGGAATTTGAAAATTTGAAAATGAATTTTCAGATCTCCCTGTTTAAAAAAAGAATTTTCAAATTTTCAAATTTTCAAATTTTCAAATTGTTTTGTATATGCCAGATAGAAATTTAAGGAAAACGAGAACGGGGGTTGTCAGCAGCAATAAAATGGATAAGACGGTTGTAGTTGCTGTTGAAAGAAAAGTTCAGCACCCGATCTACGGTAAGTTCCTGAAAAAAACGACCAAGTTCCATGCCCATGATGAAAAGAATGAATGCAGTATCGGAGATGTGGTGCGGATCATGGAAAGCCGCCCCCTGAGTAAAACCAAGCGCTGGCGCCTGGTGGAAATCGTGGAGAAAGCGAAATAATTCGGAATTCTAAAATCGTATTGAAATGATTCAGCAGGAAAGCAGACTTAACGTTGCAGATAATAGCGGTGCCAAAGAAGTATTGTGCATCCGGGTGCTTGGAAACAGCGGACAAGACTATGCCCGGATCGGGGATAAGATTGTAGTGACTGTTAAAGATGCGTTGCCTGCAGGTGGCATTAAAAAAGGAACGGTGACTAAAGCGGTTATCGTGCGTACTAAAAATAAGTTGCGCCGGAAAGATGGTTCTTACATCCGCTTCGATGACAATGCCGTAGTGCTGCTGACCCCCAGTGATGAACCGAGGGGGACACGTATTTTCGGACCAGTTGCAAGGGAACTTCGGGATAAGGGATATATGAAGATTATTTCTCTGGCGCCGGAAGTGCTTTAGGACACCGAACAGTGATCGCTGACGCTTAATGCAGGTTGAGAATTGAGAATAAATGAAGAAAAGAGATTAGAAAATCGGGCATCGAGAATTAAGGAAATTTAAGTTCAGCATATTTTTGAAAATAATAATTTTAAGAGCGTTTAACGTTGTGTGTTAATCGGTCCGCATAAAAAGAGAAATATGAGCAACAGATTTAAACCTAAGTTCAATATAAAAAAAGGCGATAAGGTTGTAATTATTTCCGGGGACGATAAGGATCTGAAGAAATCGCGCAAAGTGCTGGAAGTATATCCGGAAGAATCCCGTGTTCTGGTGGAAGGAGTGAACATTGTCACCAAACACAGCAAACCATCTGCCCAGAATACCAAGGGCGGAATTCTAAAAAAGGAAGCGCCGGTACATATATCAAATGTATTGCTCTGGGATGCCAAATCAGGTGGCCCTTCCAAGGTAAAGCGGACCCGTGAAAATGGTAAACTTGTACGCATTTCAAAAAAATCAGAGGAGGTAATTAAATAATGAGCACAGTAAAATATACTGCACGCCTGGCAGATAAATACAAAAAGGAAGTCGTTCCTGCTTTAATGAAGCGGTTTGGATATAAAACAGTTATGCAGGCACCAAAACTGGAAAAGATTTGTTTGAACCGGGGAATCAACGGAGCGGTGGCAGATAAAAAGCTCGTTGACATTTCCATAGAAGAACTGACAACCATAACTGGCCAGAAAGCAGTATCAACCGTATCCAAAAAAGATATTTCAAATTTCAAACTCCGTAAGGGATTGCCAATTGGTGCCCGGGTTACCCTTCGCGGAGAGAAAATGTATGAATTCCTTGACAGGCTGGTGGCTGCCGCCCTGCCAAGGGTGCGCGATTTCAAAGGAGTAAATGAAAAATCCTTCGATGGCCGTGGAAATTATACCATGGGTATCACAGAGCAGATCATTTTCCCTGAAGTTGATATCGATAAAGTGAATAAGATCACGGGAATGGATATCACTTTCGTGACAACGGCAAAAACCAACGAGGAAGCGTATGAATTACTTAAAGAATTGGGTATGCCGTTTAGGAATGCGAAGAAAGAAGGGGAGAAAATATGAGAATGTGGAAATGTGAGAATGTGTAAGTCTTCGCCGCAGTAGCGTAGCGAAGGTGGGTGAAAATACTTGGTTTCAAATCAATAAATAAAAGTTCATGGCCAAAGAATCAGTCAAAGCCAGACAAAGAAAACGGGAAGCGCTGGTTGCGAGATATGCAGAAAAGCGTGCGGCACTTAAAGCGGCGGGTGATTACAAAGCACTCGATCTGCTTCCAAAGAATGCATCACCAGTGCGCTTAAAGAACCGCTGCCAGCTTACGGGCAGGCCGCGGGGATATATCCGGTATTTCGGAGTGTCCAGGGGCGTATTCCGCGATATGGCATTGCAGGGGAAAATTCCCGGCGTAAGAAAGGCGAGCTGGTAAATTGGGTTGGCGGTTGACCGTTGACAGTTGACCGAAGAATACCTCCGTCAACCGTCAACCGCCAACTGTCAACAAAACAAACTCTAACAAATTAATAGCGATAAAATGGTTACCGATCCAATAGCAGATTTCCTGACAAGAATCCGTAATGCGCAGATGGCGAATCACCGGATCGTGGAAATTCCGGCTTCGAACCTGAAAAGGCGTATGACAGAAATATTGTACGATAAAGGCTATATTCTGAAATACAAATTCGAAGATGACAGCAAACAGGGGGTGATCAAGATTGCCCTGAAGTACGATCCTCAAACAAAGGAACCGGCAATCCGGAGCCTGGAAAGAGTTAGCCGTCCGGGCCTTCGCCAATATGCGAGCCCAGTTGAATTTAAACGAGTGAAGAATGGATTGGGTATCGCTATCGTCTCTACTTCAAAAGGTGTGATGACCGATAAGGATGCCAAAGCGCAGAATGTAGGAGGTGAAGTGCTTTGTCATGTTTATTAATAGACAGGAGAAGGGAATTGTTACCAGGATTGGAATTAGCAAAACAGAAATCAGCAAATTATCAAATTAGCATATGTCCAGGATAGGTAAAAAACCGGTGCTCATTCCCAAGGGAATCACTGTGAATGTAAGCAAGGACAATATCGTTACAGTCAAAGGCCCGAAGGGTGAACTGAAGCAGACGGTTGACCGCGACATAACCGTAGAGGTAAAGGAAAACCAGGTTGAGCTATCGAGGCCAACGGACCAGATCCGTCACCGTGCCCTGCATGGTTTGTACCGCTCCCTTATGTTAAACATGGTCAAAGGCGTATCTGATGGTTATAAAAAACAATTGGAACTGATCGGTGTTGGCTTTAAAGCTTCGAACCAGGGAAACCTGCTTGACCTTGCACTTGGCTTTTCGCATAATATCATTTTCGAAGTTCCGAAGGAATTAAAAGTGGCCACTGCCCAGGAAAAAGGAGAAAATCCCAAGATAATGCTGGAGGGAAGCGACAAGCAATTGATCGGGCAGGTCGCGGCGAAAATCCGTGGTCTCAGGAAGCCGGAACCTTATAAAGGAAAAGGTGTTCGCTATGTGGGTGAAGTGGTTCGTAAGAAAGCAGGTAAGGCGGCAGGGAAGTAATTTTCACATTATCAAATTGAATCAATGGAAACGCTTTTAAAAAGACAAAAAATAAGATACCGTATCCGGAAGAAGGTTTCCGGCAGAGCGGATACGCCCCGGTTATCTGTTTTCAGGAGCAACAATGAGATCTATGTCCAGTTGATCGATGATATTACTGGCAAGACGCTGGCAGCTGCTTCTTCCCGCGAAAAAGATATTGTAGCTCAGAAAGTGACAAAAACAGAGAAAAGTAAGCTTGTAGGCGCGTCTATTGCTCGCAAGGCAAAGGAGCTGGGCATTGAGCATGTGGTTTTTGACCGGGGCGGAAATTTGTATCACGGCAGGGTAAAAGCTGTGGCGGAGTCTGCGCGCGAAGGTGGATTGCAATTTTGAACAATAAAAGTTTATTCGTAAATATTTATCATGGCATCAACTCATGTAGTTTCTAAGATCAAGGCCGGTGACCTGGAATTAAAAGAAAAAGTAGTTTCCATAAACCGCGTCGTGAAGACCACCAAGGGCGGCAGGGCTTTTAGTTTTTCAGCGCTGGTTGTTGTTGGTAATCAAGCCGGCATAGTCGGCCACGGTCTGGGTAAGGCCAAGGAAGTGCAGGAGGCTATTACTAAAGGGATTGAGGATGCAAAGAAAAATCTCATCCGTGTTCCTGTAATGCATGGAACCATTCCTCACGATCAAATCGCGAAGGAAGGTGCGGCCAAGGTATTGATAAAGCCTGCAGCACATGGAACAGGCGTTATCGCCGGGGGAAGTATGCGTGCTGTATTGGAGAGTGCGGGAATCACAGACGTCCTGGCTAAATCCCTGGGCTCTGCAAATCCACACAATGTGGTTAAGGCAACTTTCAAGGCCCTCAACTTGCTCAGGGAACCGATCCAGGTTTCAAGAACGAGAAATCTATCGCTGAAGAAAGTGTTCAATGGGTAATCAGGATAAAGCGAAATTTACCCGTGAACTATTGAACGTGTTATGATAAAAGTTCGCATGACCGGAAAAATAAAAATGAGCAGATGACAAAAATCAGAATTACACAAATAAAAAGCGCTATCGACAGGCCGAAGCGTCAGAAGCTGACCCTCAAAGCGCTTGGGTTAAAAAAAATGAATAACCCGAAGGAAGTGGAAGCGACTCCCCAGATATTGGGAATGGTACGCACGGTGGATCATCTGGTGAAAGTGGAGGAGGTCGGATAATTTGAAGATTTGATAATGTGGTAATTTGAAAATTTAATTGCCATGTTATCCTGAATGAACTTTCAAATTACCACATTATCAAATTTTCAAATTAACATGATGAACTTACATACGATCAGGCCGGCAAAAGGCGCAACACATAAGGAAAAAAGACTTGGACGTGGCGAGGCCTCCGGAAAAGGCGGAACTTCTACCAAAGGAAATAAAGGTGGACAAAGCCGTGCCGGTTATCAACGGAAAATGGCTCATGAAGGTGGTCAGATGCCTATCCAGCGCAGATTGCCTAAACGTGGTTTTAAGAATCCGGACCGGGTTGCTTATAAAGTATTTAACCTCACCCAGATTGAACAACTGGCTGAGAAATATGATATTAAGGAAGTTTCTCCCGAAATCCTCTATGCCAGCGGGCTCATTTCCAGGACGGCACTGATAAAGATCCTCGGAAATGGAGAATTGAAGACCGGGCTCTCATTCAAGGTAAATGCCGTAAGTGGTAAGGCCAGACAAGCTATCGAAGGCGCCGGTGGCACCGTAGAGATCATAAAATAGTTTTATGTAACTTGCATAGACGCTTACCGGCAGTCTTATATGGTATAAGCAGTTCTAAATAATTCCGAAAGCACGTGAAGAAACTTATTGATACATTAAAAAATATTTGGAGTATTGCTGAACTGAGGAGCAAGATCTTACTCACGCTGACACTCCTGCTGGTTTATCGTTTCGGTACTTTTATTGTCTTACCCGGGATAGATCCCAACAAACTGAGCAGCCTTAGTGGTGCAAAATCGGGCGCACTCGGATTGATTGACGCATTTTCCGGAGGTGCATTTTCCCAGGCCTCCATTCTTGCCCTTGGCATCATGCCATACATATCCGCTTCCATTTTCATGCAGTTGATGGGCATCCTCGTTCCTCAGATGCAGAAGATCCAGAAAGACGGTGAAAGCGGAAGAAATAAGATTAATCAGTGGACGCGCTACCTTACGGTAATCGTAACATTCGCCCAGGCTTATGCCTATGTTTCTTATTTGAGGACGATGGGAAGGGATGCGATAATCGACAGTTTCAGCGCCTATTTCTGGGTTACCACACCCATTCTGCTCACTGCCGGAACTTTGTTCGTCATGTGGCTTGGAGAAAAAATTACCGATAAAGGCTTGGGAAATGGAACTTCGATCATTATCATGATTGGTATACTGGCGCGCTTTCCAAATTCATTGCGAAATGAATTTCTTGCCAGGTCGGCCATGGGAAGTGGGGGAATTCTGATTTTCGTGATCGAACTGGCGATACTCATTGCCGTAATACTGGGATTAATAGTATTGATCCAGGGTGTTCGTAAAGTACCCGTTAACTATGCCAAGCAAATTGTGGGCAACCGCCAATTCGGGGGAGCCAGACAATTCCTTCCGCTGAAGGTAAACGCAGCAGGTGTAATGCCGATCATTTTTGCGCAAGCCATCATGTTTCTTCCAACCCTGATTTCATATACCAGTTTTGAGAACAAGGAAGGAATTTCCAGGATATTTTCCGATCCGCGTGATTATATTCACATGACCTTCTATGCAATCGTAGTAATTGGTTTTACTTTTCTATATACCTCACTCATATTTAATCCAAAACAGGTTGCTGATGATCTCAAGCGCAATAATGGTTTTGTTCCCGGCGTAAAACCCGGACAGCCTACTGCCGATTTCATTGGTTCCGTTATGGATAAGATCACTTTGCCGGGAGCCATCCTGCTGGCGGTGGTAGGTATTCTTCCGGGTTTTGCACAAAGGGCGGGCGTAACCCAGGGCTTTGCCGCTTTCTACGGTGGCACTTCCCTGCTGATTATGGTTGCTGTAATCCTCGACACCCTGCAGCAAATTGAAACACAGCTGCTGATGCGTCAGTACGACGGACTGATGAAGTCGGGTAGGATACAGGGCCGGCAGTCTGTAACCAACGCCGTGATCTAGGATGATCTATTACAAAACAAAAGCGGAAATTGAACTGGCAAGGGAGAGCTGCTTGCTCGTAAGTCATACCCTCGCAGAAACTGCCAGGATTTTAAAGGCCGGAATTACTTCAAGCTTTCTCGATAAATTTATCGGCGATTATATCCGGGACCATGGAGCAGTTCCATCTTTCTTATATTATAATGGGTTTCCTTTCAATTCCTGCATTTCCGTAAATGATGTGGTCGTGCACGGATTTTCCAATGGGAATGAATTGAAAGAAGGGGATATCATCTCTATAGATATCGGCGTTTATAAAAACGGATTCCACGGCGATCATGCTTATACTTTTGCCATAGGTGATCCCGGAGTTGCGATAGCCCAGCTTATCCGCGTCACCAAAGAATCGCTCTATAAGGGAATTGAAAAAGCAGTAGCTGGTAACCGGATCGGAGATATTTCCTTTGCCATCCAGGAGCACACGGAAAAAAAATATGGTTATGGTGTAGTGAGGGAACTCGTGGGCCATGGACTGGGCAGAAAACTTCATGAAGAGCCCCAGGTGCCAAATTACGGACGGCGCGGATCAGGAATAAAACTGAAGGAAGGACTGATCCTGGCGATTGAACCCATGATCAACCTGGGAAGGCGGGAAGTATATACTGAGGATGATGGCTGGACGGTCAGAACCCAGGACCATAGCGTATCCGTACACTTCGAGCACGATGTGTGCGTGCAGAAAAATAAAGCAGATATTCTTTCCGATTACTCGGGTATCGAGGCTGCGGAAAGAAATAATCCCGCTCTTTTCAGTTCTCCGTGATTGCTTGCCGCCACACTATCCGCTCACGCCGAAATCCCTCAACGCATCATTCAAACTAGTCTTCAGGTCAGTAGATGATTTTCTCTGACCTATGATCAATGCGCAGCCTACCTGGTATTCTCCCGCAGGAAATTTCTTAGGATATGTTCCGGGAATTACTACACTGCGGGCGGGGATCCGTCCTTTATATTCAACCGGAGAAGAGCCGCTTACATCAATGATCTTTGTACTTTGCGTCAGGACCACATTTGCTCCCAACACCGCTTCTTTTTCAATGTGCACGCCTTCCACGACAATGCTTCTTGATCCGATAAAACATCCGTCTTCAATGATCACCGGTGCAGCCTGCAATGGTTCGAGTACGCCACCAATACCTACGCCTCCGCTGAGGTGAACAGCTTTTCCGATCTGCGCGCAACTCCCGACCGTTGCCCAGGTATCTACCATCGTTCCTTCATCCACATATGCGCCGATGTTCACATAACTGGGCATCAGCACAACATTTTTTGCAAGGTAGGCGCCATAGCGGGCGACGGCATGAGGCACTGCGCGTACACCAATCAGGGCATAGTCTTTTTTCAAGGCCATCTTATCGTAAAATTCAAACGGATCGAGAGACCAGGTTTTCATTTTACGGATTCCGAAATACATCAGGATCGCCTGCTTCACCCATTCATTCACTACCCATCCTTTATCCGAAGGCATAGCAACGCGCAGCCTCCCTTTATCGGTTTCCTCTATTACCGCTTCCACTGCCCGGCTGTATTTTTCCTCTTTGAGCAGTTCCCGTTTTTTCCAGGCTTCTTCTATGAGTGATTTGAGCTCCATTCAGATAATTTGTGCAAACATACATGTGCAGGGTCAATTAAGAATATGGAAGGCCCCATTTATTCGATATTTCCGGTTTTTCTGATATTTTCCATACTTGCGGTATTTTTGAGATACTTAAAATTTTGATTTGGATTTTGAAAACGATATTATCCGTTGCCTTGAAGTGCTTCATCAGGGAGGGACTATTCTATATCCAACAGATACGATCTGGGGGATCGGCTGCGATGCGACCCGGGCATCGGCTGTAAAGAAAATCTATGAAATCAAGCGCCGCCCGGAATCAAAAACGATGATTGTTTTGCTGGCGGACCCGCGTGATATCAATAAATATATAAGTCAACCTGAACCTTTTATATTCGATTATCTTCAAACAGTAACCCGGCCCACCACGGTGATCTATGAGGGTGCTGTGGGATTGGCGGAAAATCTCGTCGCGGATGATGGCAGCCTAGCAATCCGGATAGTAAAAGAAAATTTTTGCCGCAACCTGATTAAGCGATTCAGGAAACCCATTGTTTCCAGTTCTGCAAATATTTCCGGGAAACCAGCTCCTCTTATTTTCAAAGATATTGCTGCAGAAATCCTGGAGGCTGCGGATTATGTTGTACAATACCGGCAGTCTGATGAAATACCAGCCCAGGCATCCACTGTAGTCCGCTTCAATAAACACGGAGAACTCACTGTAATGAGAAATTGACCAGCGAACAGGCATCAAGAGTTATTGAATTCGTCGCAGGAGCCAATGGCCCGAATTGGTATTAGAAGGAAGGATGAAAGAGAGTAGGTCTTGAAGATTTTAAAAAAAGACGCATATTTACTCGCAGAAGCCGGCAAAAATCCGGTTCTTCGCTTGTTTAAAAACTATTTTGCAAAAATTCCTGATCATCCAATCAGCCTTCATTGGAGACGTGGTACTGGCCACTCCGCTCATTGAAAAATTGCGGGCCCGTTTCCCGGATGCGGAGATAGACTTCATGTTGAGGAAAGGAAATGAATCTTTGTTACTTCATCATCCATTTCTTCATGAAGTAATTGTCTGGAATAAGAAGCAGGATAAACTCAGAAATCTCCTGAGCCTGCTACTCCGTATACGCAGGTCCAGATACGATAAAGTGATCAATGTGCAAAGATTCGCGTCAACAGGTTTTCTTACCGCTTTTTCTGCAGCCCGGGAAACGATCGGATTTGATAAAAATCCTTTTAGTTTCCTATTTTCAACCAGGATCACGCACTCGGTTGGTGCTAGCGGGAATCTGCACGAAACGGAACGCAACCTGCAGCTCATTAGCCATTTTACTGATCAGACTTATTTTCGGCCCGTTCTGTATCCTTCTCTGGAGGATTATGCATTCGCGGAACCTTATGCTAAAGAAAAATTCATTACACTGAGCCCTGCTTCTGTCTGGTTCACCAAACAATATCCATTCGATCAATGGGTTTCATTCATAAAAAAAATTCCAGCAGGATGCCGGATTTTTTTATTGGGCGGAGCAACAGACACTACTCTTTGTGAATCCATTCAAGAGGCTGCACATAGGCCGCAGCTGGAAATTCTGGCCGGCAGATTGAGCTTTCTTCAATCGGCTGCACTGATGGCAAAGGCGGAAATGAACTATGTGAATGATTCTGCACCTATGCATTTAGCATCTGCTATGAATGCGCCCGTGACGGCGATCTATTGTTCAACGGTACCGGAATTTGGGTTTGGACCGCTTTCGGATATCCGTCATGTTATTCAGATTGACTCGACTTTATATTGCCGTCCCTGCGGCCTTCATGGATATTCATCCTGCCCGGAGGGGCATTTCCGTTGTGCCCTGGAAATCAGGGACGAGCAACTCCTAAATACGCTTCCTGCCGGGCCGGATTCCTTGCTGCTCCATGCCGATTGATTTACCTTTGCAGCCATGCAAATTTCCTGTTCTGAAAATGAATTGATGTTGTTTGGAAGAATCGCCGACGCTGCGGCTGAATTGCAGGCGGAAGCCTATGTGATCGGGGGATTTGTGCGCGATAAACTGATCGGCCGTCCCTCCGGTGACGCGGATATTGTGTGCGTGGGAAACGCTATTGAACTCGCGCATAAAGTAGCCGGTTTCTTTTCTCCCAAACCAACAGTTTCATTCTTTAAAAATTTCGGGACAGCTCATATCAGGATACCGGATACCGGCGCTGAATCCGGTATCCTTGATGTAGAGTTTGTTGGCGCCAGGAAAGAAAGCTATCGTTCTTCTTCGCGCAAACCGGAGGTAATAAGCGGCAGCCTGGAAGACGATCAGAACCGCCGCGACTTTACTATCAATGCGCTTGCAATCAGTTTGAATAAAGAAAACTACGGGCAAATCATCGACCCCTTCAATGGTTTGAAGGACATCTCTGAAAAAAGAATTCAAACCCCGTTGGACCCGCTAAGCACGTTTAGCGACGATCCGCTCAGGATGCTGCGTGCCATCCGTTTTGCAAGCCAGCTTGGATTCCATATTGAACCGGCCACATTCGATGCCATAACAGAGGATGCCCCGAGGATCCGGATCGTTTCACAGGAACGTATAACCGAAGAGTTCAATAAGATTATCTGCGCACCAAAACCCTCTATAGGTTTTGATTTATTACTTAAGGCCGGTCTCCTGAATATTATTTTTCCTAAAATGGCGGATCTGGAAGGTGCTGAATATATTGACGGCCACGGACACAAAGACAATTTCTACCACACCCTGCAGGTGCTGGACAATATATCGCTTAAAACAAATGATCTATGGCTGCGCTGGGCGGCCATCCTGCATGATATCGGCAAGCCGGCAACCAAAAAATTTGAAAAGGGCCATGGGTGGACCTTCCATGGACACGAGGTAGTTGGCGGACGAATGGTTCCCAAAATTTTTGACCAGTTTAAGAACCCGCTGAATGAAAAAATGAGGTTTGTCCGCAAGATGGTAGAGCTCCATTTGCGACCAATCAGTCTTACGAAGGAGAATATCACGGATTCCGCAATCAGACGGCTCTTGTTTGATGCCGGCGAGGATATTGATTCCCTGATGATGCTTTGTGAAGCTGATATCACATCCAGGAATAAGCTGAAGGTCAAAAAATACCTTGAAAATTTTGAGCTTGTGCGTTCCCGTCTTGCCGAAGTGGAAGAGAAGGACCGTATCCGGAACTGGCAACCGCCGGTGACGGGGGAAATGATCATGGAGATTTTTGGCATAAAGCCTTCCAGGCAGGTGGGAGATCTTAAGAATATGATCCGGGAAGCTATATTGGACGGAGAAATAGAAAATTCTTACGAGGCAGCATACCGATTTATGATGGAAAAAGCAGCTGCGATGCATCTGAATCCGGTAAAATAGCCATATACTTACCTTTACAAAAGAAAATAAAGCTGGCCATTAATTTGATGGTTTAATTTATTTTTGAATCAATTAACGGGAACGATTATGGCAGTTTTAAAATTCAGGATTTATTTTGAGGAGGACGACAGTGTTTACCGTGATGTGGCTGTGAAGCATAATCAGCATTTCCTTCAACTTCACCAAGGGATCTTAAAAGCCTATGAATTTGACAATAAGCACCAGGCGACTTTTTTCCGCAGCAACGATCATTGGCAGCGTGGAAGGGAAATATCACTTGAAAAATATGATAAGGAGTATAAGGTTAGCCCTTTAATTATGGCTGAAACACCCATTAGTTCTGAGATACGGGATCCGAACCAAAAATTTGTTTATCTCTATGATTTTGTAAAAAACTGGTCCTTTCTCGTAGAACTCATTCATGTATCCAGGGAAGAGAACACCAAGCTGGAATATCCGGCGCTTATCAAGAGTGAAGGAATCGCTCCCTCCCAATACGGAACGCGTGGCCTGATTGGCGATAAACTCGCCGAAGTGGAAGAGAAATATGATCTTGGCCGGGGCGCCGAAGGATTTATTTTGGTAGGAGAAGAAAACGGAGAGTTGGGTGAGGTTGAGGAATCAGGCGATCTGGGAGAAGAAGAAATTGGTCCGGAGGAAGAATCCGGAGTTGAATAATGTTGCCTCAAACAGTAATAATTATAACGGGACCGACTGCTTCTGGCAAGACGGCATTATCTCTTGCCGTCGCCCGTCATTTTAATACAACCATCATTTCGGCTGACTCTCGGCAGTGTTTTCGCGAGCTTAATATAGGCGTGGCAAAACCCGCTTTCAACGAACTTCAATCTGTAAAGCATGAATTCATAAATTCCCATTCCATCGGGGAAGAAGTGAATGCTGCGGTTTTTGAATCGCTGGCCCTCCAGTGGGCTGCAGAAATTTTTTCAAGCCGGGAAGTGGTCGTGATGGTTGGAGGGACGGGTCTGTATATTAAGGCGTTCACTGAAGGATTAGATGCGATTCCCGGAACAGATGAACAGACAAGGATAGAGATCCAGGAACAATACTCCTTCAACGGACTTCCCTGGTTGCAGGAGCAGATCAAACTCAGGGACCCCGCTTACTTTGAGTCGGGAGAAATCAAGAATCCGCAACGCATGATGCGCGCCTTGGAGGTAATGGAAAGCACCGGCCATTCCATTTTGTCTTTCAGAAATGCAACAAAGAAGAAACGACCTTTTCGGGTTCTCTTTTTTTCAATTCGGATTCCCCCGGGCATTTTATATGAGCGCATCAATGAACGCGTGGACCATATGATGGGAGATGGTCTCCTGAATGAAGTTAAATCTCTGCTTGCTTTTCAGCATTTCAATGCACTGCAAACGGTTGGATATACAGAATTGTTTGAACACCTGAATGGAAAACTTAATCTGGAAGATGCTGTTATCCGGATCAAAGAAAATACCCGGAAATACGCCAAAAGGCAGCTGACCTGGATCAGAAAAAATTCATCCGTGCACTGGCTTGAAAATGATCCGTTGAAAGAAGTCCTGGGAGTTTACGAGGGAACTAAAATTTAATACCAGCTGTAAGGATAAGTGTGCCCGCGTGCTGATTTACAGCTGCAAAAATATTGTTCTTATCTCCGAGGCGGTAAGGGAAACTGGCATCCTTCACGAAGCTTTCTACATATGTCAGATCAACAAAAATTCCCCGGTTGCGATAACCGACTCCGGCAGAAGCCGTGGCACGACTGGCTTTCAGGTCTGAAGAAGCATATGGACTCAGTGAATACGATCCTCCAACCCTTACCGCCAGAATATCAAATTTTAGTTCGCCGCCGAGGCGGAAATTAAAGTTATTCTTATAGTAATTTTTTACTGTGGTATTGAGTGCGTCGTAGTAGCCGTTATCCGTGTAGTTACCATTTTCATCTGAAGGAACACTGAATCTGGAACTCTTATTCGTTACGTATTCGATATCGCCGGTAATGAAACCCTGTCGGGTTCCGGCCTCTTCACCGGTTCCGAAAACATAAGAGCCGCTGGCAATAAAATGCCATGGAGAGGAAAGATCGTATTTAAGGCTGTTGCCGGAATTGCTTATCTGATCCAGGGTTGAAGAAGTGACTGAATCCAGATGGTGATAGTTTTCTGCGTCAGAAACAAGTTTGGCATCAAGGGTTTCAGTGAGCGTGTACAAAGTTGGTGTATGCACTGCAAGTCCGATCCTCCAGGCAGCATCGGGCCGGAAAATTGCGCCCACCCTGAGGTTCACTCCAGCACCCTTGGTCGAATAAGATTCCGTATATGTATACGTGTTAAAATCATTGTTGGGGTTTCCACTGAGGTCTGATTCAGTATATTGCTGATCACGATGATAATTAACGATCGGTATGCCGATTGATCCGCCCAGGTACCATTTATCGCGGGTTCCTGATGCAAATCCGAGCGCCAATTCGGTTATTCCGCCGGTTGTTTTGATATCGTTGAGCTGGTAAAGTTGGCCGCCTGCAGCGAGCACTTTTTGCGGTTGGGCAATCACCTGCATCGTGCCGCCGATGGTAGCGGTATCGATCAGGTAGGTATAAAGTGCCATCCTTGTACCATATGAAATACCCGGATTTGCGAGAGCATCGTTTATGGAAAGACCGGAATTCGCATACTCTTCAGCGTAAGCTTCGGCACCGGAGGAATAATTATTATTTCCACTGTAACGGGTATGACCGTGAAAATCGGCCGTGCGCGTAATGGCAACACTAAAGGCTGTGCTCTTATCAGGATCGGTTGACTTGCCGATGACCAATCCGGAAGTGCCGAGTATAAAATTTTGCACACCCGGCGCCGTTCCCTTGTTGGATAAATAACTTGCTTTTGTGTTCCCGGTTGCAAAAGCAGGACTCAATAGAAATTCGCTGGTCTTGTAAAAACCCAGTCCGGCAGGATTCACAAAATTGGAAGAAATATCTCCACCCAGCGAGCCCATGGCACCTCCAATGGCCTGTTCGCGGGCTGTTCCGTATGGATTTGTATACGATAGGCGCAAAGCATCATCGGGTAACTGTGCCTTAAGAGTGAATGAAAAAAAAAGCGGGCACAGCAATAATAATCGTCTCATCATAAGCAAAAAGATTATCTGCCGGGACGCGAGCCACCACCTCCCCTGAAACCACCAACACCACCGCCTCCGAAGCCGGATGGAGCAGTACGAACGGGCTGGGAATTGAAAGTGGGCCTGTTGAAGTTGTTATAACTCGGGTTATTATAGGATTGCCGCAGATTCTGGGCAGCATTATTAGCCGGAGCGTTACTGTTATAATATCTGCCCGAGGCGCTCGGGCGGTCAGTAAAATATCTTCCCTGGTAGGCAGCCGGGTTAAATGTGCTTAACCTGGTATATGCAGGGGCGGTAAAATTCTTTCCATTTACATACACGATTCCGCCGTAATAGGGATTATAGAAATTATTCCATGAGTAATAACTGTTCCAATAGCTGAAAGGACTATAATATCCAAAACCTCCCATCCAGGGTCCATAACCAAAGCCCAAACCCAGGCCCATGGAATAAGGACTACCATATCCCAGCCCGGAATAACCTCCATAGTAGTCGTAATTATAGTCGTCAAAATAAGACCAGCGATCAGGGTCCTGCACGCGCATCTGCACGTAATTGTCATTGGGCGAACTGTAATAATTATTATTGTCTGATGAAGCAGCTGTTTGTGCGGGTGTACCGGGAGAATAATAAACATCATCCGGCGTCGGGCTGTTTTTATAAACTGAACATCCGGTAATTGCTACAAGGGCGATAAAAAAGAAGGTATAAATATGTTTCATACTTAAAGCATTTGGATGTTTCAATCTTAAGTTACTACTTTTGCGCCACTAACCAAAGTTACAAAAAATATTGCCCGGAATTTAATTATTCCTGACCCGGGACCGGTTAAAAATCATTGCCGGATCCGCTTTAAACGCCGGATTTTCCTATTCGTATGAGCAAAGAAATCACTAGCCGCGCAACAGATTATGCGCAATGGTATAACGACCTGGTTTTGAAAGGGGGACTTGCTGATTATTCTGCGGTGAGGGGCTGCATGATTATCAAACCTTATGGTTTTGCGCTGTGGGAGAAAATGAGGGATTCGCTTGACGAAATGTTTAAGGAAACCGGTCATCAAAATGCCTATTTTCCGTTGTTTATTCCCAAAAGTTTTTTCAGCCGCGAGGCAGCGCATGTGGAAGGGTTTGCAAAAGAATGTGCTGTTGTAACACATTACCGCCTGAAAAATGACCCGAACGGGAATGGCATCATCGTTGACCCGGAGGCAAAACTGGATGAAGAACTGATCGTAAGACCCACCAGTGAAACCATCATCTGGAATACATATAAAACCTGGATCCAGTCGTACCGCGACCTCCCTTTGCTAATCAACCAATGGGCGAATGTGGTCAGGTGGGAAATGCGAACCCGGCTTTTCCTGCGTACCACAGAGTTTCTCTGGCAGGAAGGACATACCGCACATGCGACTTCGGAGGAAGCCATTGCAGAAACCCTGACCATGCTGGATGTATATGCCGATTTTGCTGAAAACTTTATGGCCGTTCCTGTAATCAGAGGCGTAAAATCGCCCAGTGAACGGTTTGCCGGCGCGATAGACACTTATTGTATAGAAGCCCTCATGCAAGACGGGAAAGCTTTGCAGGCGGGGACTTCCCATTTCCTGGGTCAGAATTTTGCGAAAGCATTTGATGTAAAATTTTCAGACAAGGAAAATAAACTAGACTATGTGTGGGCAACAAGTTGGGGGGTAAGCACCCGCCTGGTGGGAGCATTGGTGATGGCACACAGCGACGACGATGGTCTGATTCTTCCGCCTAAGATTGCACCGCTTCAGGTAGTGATCATTCCAATTTACAAAGGAACTGAACAAAAAGAAATGCTGGATAGTAAAGGAAAGGAATTGGCCCTGCAATTAAAAAATGCCGGGATACGGGTGAAATTTGATAACAATGACAATAACCGCCCGGGCTGGAAATTTGCCGAATTTGAATTGAAAGGCGTACCGGTCCGCATTGCCATGGGATTGCGGGATCTTGAAAACCAAACAGTGGAAGCGGCCAGAAGAGATACCAAAGAAAAAATGGCGATGCCCTTGGAAGGCATTGAGGCTCGGGTGACCAGATTACTGAAGGAAATCCAGGAACAGATGTTTCAAAAGGCGTTTGATTACCGGGAAAAGCACATTACGCCTGCGAATACCTGGGAAGAATTCGAGCGCCTCCTCGATGAAAAAGGGGGCTTTATCTCAGCTCACTGGGACGGAACGGCCGAATCTGAAGAAGCCATCAAGGAAAAAACAAAAGCCACGATCCGATGCATACCCCTGAATAACCCTGCAGAGGACGGGACCTGCATTTTTTCCGGAAAACCTAGCAAACAAAGAGTGCTCTTTGCGCGGGCCTACTAAACAGCCTCAGGTCAATTTCCTTGTTTCTTTGGGAGAATTTCCTTTAATTGTGTGCCTAAAACAACCCCAATGGACCAACAAACCCCAACCAATCTGTTTGATTTGCAGGTGGATCAGCAATCCAGTGTCTTCTTAGGAGAATCAGCCCGGTGGGCGAGATTTCTTGCCATACTCGGATTTATTATGTGTGGGCTATTGGTATTGGTTGGCTTATTTGCAGGAACTTTTATGGCTGGCACCATGAGCAGCATGAATATGGGCGGCGCTTCCATGCTAAGCGGAGGTTTTTTTACTCTGGTCTATATCCTGATTGCAATCATATGTTTTCTCCCCTCACTTTATCTTTTTCGTTTTGCAACCAAAACGCGGACAGCTCTTCGAAACAATGATCAGGAAACACTTTCCGAATCATTCAAGAACCTGAAATCCTATTTTAAATTTTATGGGATAGTTGCCATCATCGCTCTGGGTTTTTACGCTATTGCCATTGTCGCCGCAATCGTGGGAGCTGCGGTTGGCCGCTAATTTTCAGTTTGAAGTGTAGTAATTGTAATCTTTAAGCAGGGTTTCCAGAAAATCAAGCGAATCCTGATCCGAATGCATGGATAACTTCCATTTTATTCTTTCGGCAATACGGAAGGCAATTTCATGATCATTTTTTTTCTTGACCGTGCCGATAATACTCTTCAATGAATTGATGTCTTTGTCACTCAGGCGCATGACCTGCGGATATCTTGGCCGGTAACTCGCTTCCACTTCGGTGAATATCGTATCCTGCCAGGATGTTTTTGAACGGGTGAAGATCACAATCGTGCCGGCAATGATATCTCCGATTCTTTGAGATTTTTGAGATATAATTACGCAGCCGATGCCGGAAAAAGTCAGGATACTGCAGTACCAGGGTAATGCATTGGTGAAGATCGCGGGAAAGATCCAGATGGGAAAATCCACCGTCCTGAAAAGCCAGCGCAATATGTATTGGCTTACTGAAGCCTGTCCGCCTTCCAGAGTGATCACCCGGATTCCCAACAATTTCTTGCCAACAGTTTGGCCGTTGGTGAGTATTTCCATCGCCGGATAATATAGCAAGACTGGCAAGCCAAGCAATACCCAGACCCACTCTTTATTGGCAATTTTGTTTCCAAGGAGGCCAAATATAATTTTTTCACAAAAAAGCCAGTAAAGAAACATCAACAGTATATCCGTACACCAGGCAAACATCCGCCTGTGGAAAGGGCTGATGGGGAAAACGACTTCAATATTGAATCCGGTATCTAATTTGACAGACAGCATTCAGAATAAGTTGGGAACGGGTCTTGTACAATGTTCGGAGCTTGACCGTTTTTATTTTATATTTATCAATAAATGTAATCTTTTTGTGCGTGAAGGTCAATTCATACAGCAGAATATTGAGAAGTGGAAAATCTATCAGTACGAACCCACTACGGATCCCGATGAGATGGCGCAAAGGTTCACCGAGCTGGTAAATGACCTCGGCTATTCCAAGACATTTTATCCTCAAAGTAAGGTCACGGAATACCTGAACAAACTGGCTTCCGGTATTTACTTGGGCATTTATAAAAATAAAAAGGAAGAATCTTCCCGGATCATCCGTTTCTGGAAATCCGAGCTTCCCCTTGTGGTTAGAAAATATCATCGTGAATTGCTTTACTCACTGATCATTTTTTTTCTTTTTGCAATCATGGCAGCTTTCTCAGCCTCCCACGACCAGCATTTTGTGCGGGGTGTGCTTGGAGACGGATATGTGGAAATGACAGAAGAAAACATTGCAAAGGGTGATCCTTTCGGTGTGTACAAGACCCAGGATGCACTTTCCATGTTTCTCTGGATCGCCGTTCATAATATCCAGGTTTCCTTTTTCATTTTTGTGACCGGAATTTTCGCTTGTCTCGGTACGGTCTGGCTTTTATTTACAAATGCTGTGATGCTCGGATCCTTTCAGTATTATTTTTTTGCCAAGGGACTCGGATGGAAATCTGTATTGGTGATCTGGATCCACGGCACGCTCGAGATATCTTCCTTCATTATTGCCGGAGGAGCAGGAATCCTGCTTGGCAAGAGTCTGTTGTTCCCTGGAACGTTCAAAAGACTGCCATCTCTGAAACGCGGTGCCCGGGACGGCGTAAAACTTATGATCGGGTTGGTGCCCGTATTTATTGTCGCGGCTTTCCTGGAAGGATTTGTAACCAGGTATTCCGGTATGCCCATCTGGCTCAGCCTGCTGATATTGATTTGTTCACTGATATTTATTATCTGGTATTTTATTATTTATCCCGTTCGGCTGAGCAGGAAATTGGTGGTACCCGAACTCATAAAACCCTGATCAATCACGGAACATCCATGTTTAAATTCTTGACCCGCTTCATCTTTGGTTTATCCTTTCTGCTGTTCAGCAGTGAAGCGGTTTATTGTCAATCGGCCAGTTCTGTTATCGATTCCCGGAAGGTGGAATCGGGAGTGGCAGATAGCAGCTATTTACCCATAGCAGCCAGCCCCATAATGACCCTGGATTTGCGGCAGGTTCCAGACAGCATACTAAAAACATATCGCAGCGATCCGGATTTTGCATATGCAAATGATCCTGCTTTTTGGAAAGAACTTCCCCCCGCCGAACGCAATCTATTTGAAAGATCAATTGATTTATTAAGCAGCCCGGTGGTGCGCACACTCATTTTTATTATTTTTCTATTGCTCATTGTATACGCCATCTACCGGCTCGCCAGGGAAAATTCCTTCACCTGGTTCAACAGGAATATAAAAAGGAATAAGGGAGAATTGAATACTCCGGAGCGCGAGGGACCTGATCCGATAGATCTGGATGATGCAATACGGCGATGCAGGGAGGAAGGAAATTTTTCACTTGCGGTCCGCTACATGTATTTGAAAACCATCCGCATGATTTTCGAAAAAAAAGATATACTGGTCAGGACCACATCCACGAATTCAGAAATGGCAGCTGCATTTCAGAACCCCCAACAGGCAAAGGACTTCAGGTTCCTCGCTACAGCTTATGAATATATTTTCTATGGCGGGTTCGTTCCCGGTGCTGAACAGTTCAGTCATCTCCAGGAGAAATTTGATGATTTTAATCAAACCATGCTGAATTGAAAATATCGGTTCACCATACGATGTTATTCTTCTGCATGATTGCAGTTTCTTCCTGCATGAATCAGAAAAAGCTAAATAAGTATATCAGTCTCTGGCGAAAAGACAAGATTCCCTACGGCACTTACTATGCATTTCAAAACCTGCCGTGTATTTTTCCTAAAGCCAGTATCGTTACAAACAGTTTATCTCCACAGAGTTTCTATTATGATTCGGTTGTTCAGGGCGACAATAATTCAACATTGAAAGCTTATATTATTATCGGACCGCGTGTTGTTCCGCAGGAAGCCGAAGTGGAATCCATGATCCGGTTTGCCGCTTCGGGCCATCAATTGTTTATTTCTTCCCTGGTTTTCGGAGACAGTCTGCTGGATGCGCTTCATCTGGAGATCAGCGACAGTCTCTCCAGGGGATCAGGCGACAGCCTCCGGCTCAACCTTTATGAACCGGTGAATCATAATGCCTTGCAATATATCTATCCCGGATACTGCCGGGATGCCTATTTTGTTTCCTTCGACACAGTACATACACAGGTCCTTGGGACCAACGATCTCGGCAAACCCGATTTTATAAGGATCCCTTACCGCCACGGTGGCGCAATTTTTTTGCATCTTGCCCCGCTGGCTTTCACGAATTTCTTTTTGCTGCACCGGCAAAATAAATCCTATTACGACTTTGCCTTTTCTTATCTTCCCAAAGAAACTACAGAGGTGATCTGGGACGACTATTTCCGGTATGAACAAAGGAATAATTTTTCTGCCCTGCGGTTTATTCTCAGTAACCGTTCGCTGAAGTGGGCTTTCTGGCTGGTTATTTTTTTGTTTTTGTTGCTTTATATTTTTGATTCTAAAAGAAAACAACGCGCTCTCCTGAGTTTGGCCCCTCCCGGAAATGCCTCGGTGGATTTTGTCAGGACCGTTGCGCAGTTATACCTGCAGCAAAAAAATAATCATAACCTGGCCTTGAAAATGATTACGGCATTTCTGGAACAGGTAAGATCGGCCTACCTTATTCCGACCTCAGTGCTCAACGATGATTTTACAAAAAAGCTGGCGTTGCGAACTGGCAGGGATCCGGAGAAAATCAGGAAATTGGTCGGTTCGATACACGGGGTGCGGATGAAGACGGAATTGACAGATCAGGAATTGATGGATCTTCATCAACAAATGGAACTCATAAATAAACCGGTATAAAGGTTATGGAAGAAAATTTATTTCCCGAAAGGACAGACCTGCAGGAATTCAGAGACACTCTCAACAGATTAAAATCGGAAATTGGAAAAGTTATCGTGGGCCAGAACCAGATGATTGAGTTGTTGATCGCCGCTATTCTGGCAGACGGGCACGTTTTAATTGAAGGCGTGCCTGGCGTAGCGAAAACCCTTACTGCGAAATTACTCAGCCGTACGATTTCGGTTGGGTTTTCCCGGATCCAGTTTACGCCGGATCTCATGCCTGGCGATGTCATCGGCACTTCTGTGTTCAATCCCCGCGAACTTATTTTCCAGTTCCGTGAGGGCCCGATTTTCAGCCATATAATCCTGATAGATGAGATCAACCGCGCACCCGCCAAAACACAGGCCGCACTATTTGAAGTGATGGAAGAGCGTCAGATAACGGTAGACGGGCAGACCATGAAAATGCAGCAACCCTTTCTGGTAGTGGCAACTCAGAATCCTATTGAGCAGGAAGGCACCTATCATTTGCCGGAAGCACAGCTCGACCGGTTCCTCTTCAAGATCAGGGTAGATTATCCCAATGCGGAAGAGGAATTTGAGGTTGTGACCAAACACCATAATGCCAATGGAAACCATCTCGGTGACCAGGTGCAGCCAGTTTTGAATGCTACTATAATAGCTGCGCTGCGGCGTCAGGTAAGTGCTATCCATGTAGAAGAAAAACTAATCCGGTATATCGTATTGCTCGTTGCTTCAACCAGGGAGCATAAATCCATTTACCTGGGTGCTTCCCCACGTGCCTCTATAGGGATATTGCAGGCTTCCAAAGCTATTGCAGCAATGAACGGAAGAGATTTCGTAGTGCCGGAAGATATACTTTACGTTGCTCCTTCCGTGTTGCGACACCGGCTGGTGCTGGCTCCCGAAAAAGAAATGGAAGGCGGAACAGCAGATGATGTGATCCGGGATTTGATTCAGTTAGCTGAAATTCCAAGATAAATGATGAGCCTGATCAAACGATTCTATCTCTCCCTTTTCTTTGGCAAAAGGTTTTACCGGTTCCTGACGGTCGTAATCTGTTTGTTTGTCGTTTCTTATGGGTTGCCGGTTCTGTTTGGAATTGCGCAGCTTCTAATTTTGATTTTTGCTGCGGGTTGCACGCTGGACTGGCTGCTTCTTTTTTTAAATCGGGAAGCTGTTACAATAAAAAGGGAGTCGCCGGAAAGACTGAGTAACGGAGACGAAAATCAACTTCAGCTGGTTGCAAAAAACGATTATCCTTTTCCGGTAACGTTTCAGGTAATCGATGAACTTCCTGAACAGCTGCAGGTCCGTAATTTTCAGCTCAGCGGAATCCTGCGGCCGGGAGAGAAAAAAAAATTGCCTTATTCAATCCACCCAAAAGAAAGGGGAGAATATATTTTCGGGAATATACATGCGTATTTGAAAAGCCCTTTGGGCCTGATCGTGCGTAGAAAAACTTTTTTCGCAAGGCAGGAGATCAAGGTATATCCAAGCTTTTTGCGGCTCCGGCAGTTTGAATTTTTGGCTCATATTACTGATCCAGGAAATCTTGGGTTCAAGCAGGTAAGGAAAACGGGTCATAGCCTGGAATTCGAACAAATAAGAGAATACGTTGCAGGCGACGATATCCGCAGCATCAACTGGAAGGCCACGGGAAGAACCGGTGGCCAGCTAATGATCAACAATTATGCGGATGAAAAAAGCCAGCAGGTATATTGCGTGATTGATAAAGGAAGGGTTATGAAAATGCCGTTTGAAGGATTGACCCTGCTGGACTATGCAGTGCATGCTACCCTCATCCTCAGTGGAGTGGCGCTTTCAAGGCAGGACAAAGCAGGGCTGATCACCTTCGCAGAAAAAGGGGCAGAATTTATACCGGCCAATCATCGCGCCATTCAAATGAACAGCATTTTGAATGCGCTTTACAAATTGGAGACGCGGTTCCTGGAATCGGATTACGCATTTTTACACACGCTCATAAAAACACGGATACCCCAAAGAAGCCTACTGATCCTCTTTACAAATTTTGAATCCCTGAACTCTTTGGGCAGACAGCTGCCATATTTCAGGAATATTTCAAAAAAACATTTACTGCTGGTTGTTTTTTTTGAAAACACTTCCCTCAAATCTCTGGCAGACGGAGGCGCGGCCAACATCGAAGGCCTTTATGAAAAAGTGATTGCTGAAAAATTCATCCTCGAAAAAAAACTCATCGTAAAAGAATTGCATAGATATGGTATCCATGCGCTGCTAACGGCACCCGAAAAACTGACTGTAGACGTGGTAAACAAATATCTACAGATCAAGGCAAGGCGCGAGATTTGAATTCTCCCTACATTTGATGGTATGGCAAATTCGTTTGAAACCGGACAGGTTATACTGATCAACAAGCCACTGCACTGCACTTCAGCTGATATTGTGAAAGCAATCAGGAATCTCGTGCAGGTGAAAGTGGGGCATGCGGGCACACTCGATCCACTCGCCTCGGGTTTATTAATTCTTTGTACTGGAAAATTTACAAAGAAGATCAGCGAGTATATGAACCAGGAAAAGGAATATACCGGAACAATCACCCTGGGCGCAACAACGGCTTCGTATGATCTGGAGAACGAACCTGGAAATTTCAGAGATTATTCACAAATAACGGATCTTCAGATCCAGTCTGCTGCAAAGCAATTCACGGGAACAATTCTTCAGATGCCACCCGCTTATTCTGCAATCAAAAAAAATGGCCAGCGTGCATATGCCATGGCGCGCCAGGGAAAAGCTGTAATACTGGAACATAGGAAAATTCATATTGAAACATTCGAGATGCAATCAAAGCGTTTGCCCTTTATCGATTTTCGTGTTGTGTGTTCCACAGGAACATATATCCGCAGCCTTGCGCACGATGTGGGTGAAGTGCTCGGATGTGGAGCATATCTGAGCAAACTATGCCGTACCCGCATAGGAGAATACAGACTGGAAAATGCACTGACGATGGAGCGGGCGGCAGAAAAATTTAAAACGGATAATTGATGCCTAGCTGAAGTTGCCCGCTACCGAGCTCCATTTTATAAAACCATTTGTCGGGATCGTCCACTCTTTGCGGATCCCGGATCTTATAGGCCCAGTCAAGCCTTATCAGAAAATAATTAAAATCCACGCGCAGGCCGGTACCTGCACCTACAGCAAATTCTTTATAAAAGCGATCCAACTGGAAATCGCTTCCTTTTGCGAGAGCACTCGTATCGATCGGGGTCCAGTTCCAGATATTTCCGATATCTGTAAATAGGGCACTGCGGAATTTAATGCCAAACAGGGTTCCCAGCAAAAACCGGTATTCCACATTGCCCTCGAGTTTTATATCTCCGAATCGCAGGTCAACATTAGAATACGGGGCTTCGCTGTAAAATTTGGATGACCCCAGCCCAAGCTGACGCACCTGCCAGGCACGCATACTATTGGGGCCACCTGCGAAATAAGCTTTAAAGAATGGAAGGGTGGTTTCCCTTGCGCCGGTACTGGTTTTCCCATATGAATAACCTGCACCGCCATAAGCACGGAAAACTAACTGGGTCTTTCCATAATCTATATTGTGCCTGAATTCCAATTCCCCCTTGATATATCGAAAAAGAGGTCCTTCATCCAGCCCCTGGATAAAACCCAGCAGGGCGCCGCTTTCTTCAAAGCCGGCCAGAAAATAATTCGTGATGTTTCGTCTGGAGCGTACGGAATTGTATGCAAACTGCTCGCCGATAACCAGACCCGGCCGGAAAGCCAGTTTCAGGGAGGGGTTGGCGGCCAGTATTGTGTTCAGGCTATCCGTCAGGCTCTCTGTTGTATATTCAACGTTTAGGGGTTTCCAGAGAAAAGTGTGTGTGGAATTGACACTCAGCTCTCCTTCGGAATGCTGACGGACCTTGGACCACTGCCATCCGAAGGAACCGTTAATCGAGCGAAGTATATAGAGTGCTCTTAAGTCAGTATAAGAGGCGTTGACATTGATCAGGGTCTGCGCCGCACGGAATTTTCCCTCCTGCCCGATCGAGAACGGAGATATGATCCGCGGAATGGTGATGGTATGAGATAAGCTTGCCAGCTCGGTTTGAATGAAGTTTGATCCCAATTCAACACCGCCGCGCAGATTGGTATTGGTCTGAACCGATTGTTTGAAAACATTTCTGTTTTGAAGCCCGAAATTAAGTCCCGTGCCAAACAGGTTGGTTGTCGTTACAATATCATTAACATTTCTGCTGGCCTCCAGAGCAACCGTTAATTTCTGTTTTTTTGCCGGATACATGCGAAGGGTAAGATCGAGCACAGAATCCGCCATTGGTGATTTTTCAAAATCAAAATTATTGTATTGCCAGGCTGGAAACTGGCTCAGGCGATTTGAAGTCCGGTAATAATTTTCCTGCTGATATTCGCTTCCGGGCCTCAAAAAAATATTGTTTGCGAGAAATGCCAGCTTGAATTTATTTGTTCTCGAGATAAATTCTATGTTCTTGATTTTTGTGGTATCCAATTTAACCAGGGTTGTATCTTCTGTCAAGGGCAGATCAGGATAAACGGTTACGTTCCCGATATAATATTTCATAAGGTGACTGGTATCCCGGTTGATTCTCTGCTTTATGGTGACGCTGATGGTCGGATTTTCCTTTTTCAGTCTGAGTTTTTCCATTAAAGCAGCCTGTTCGAGCGGATCTAGGGAAGGGTCAATCAGTGCTGCAAAAACCGTATCCTGTTCTGCAAACAGATCGTCTTTGGTAAAACGATAATACCCATGATTGCGAAAACTGTCAACCAGGCGATTGATCTCCGTGAGCACCATCTGCCTTGAATAAGGTTTTCCCTTTTTTAGAGATGACTGCGATCGCGAATCCAGGGTTAATTTCTGCAGTTCGGGTGTTGTCAGTTCATAACCGACCGAATCAAAAATTAATTGCTTACCAGGTTTCACCAAGAAGTTTACGGTAACACGTTGTTCTTTATGAAGGGTGTCAATTATTACTGTGTCCTGGACAATGGGTGAATAATAACCATTGGCGTTCAGCAATGCGTTCATAAAGGCGATCGAGCGGCCCAGATTCAGGGAATCATAAAGCGGTGGGTGCGAAAGCTTTTTATAAATGATATGGAAAGAGTGCCAGGGCCAGTCAAATGCAGTAACAGTTTTTGATTGCAGGCTGTCATCCAGTTGACCTTCCAGCCGGAGCTGAAGATCCTGCCGTTCGTCGTTTTTCATTTCTCCTGCCACCTTTATATTTGTTTTGTAAACAAATGGCTTCCCACGGGGAAAGTCTCGTGGTACTCGGCATGAAAAAAGCACAAAAACGAGGATCGCAGGAACGATTGCAGGGCTGATCAGTGATGCTGTAACTTGCCGGCAATATGACATAGAATTTAAACGGGAAACCGATGCTTGTAAAATCGCAGGTCAAATATATCCAAAGTTTAGGCCACAAAAAATTCCGGGACGCTGATGGGGTCTTTGTTGCGGAGGGTTCCAAGATCGTGTTGGAGCTGCTGCAAGCCGGGCATATTGAGCTCATTCAACTGTATGCTGTAAAGGAATGGCTCCTCAAAAATAAAATCCTCCTCGCAGGAAGGATCGATCCGGTGGAAATTGAATCGCAGGAATTGGAAAGAATCTCTTTTTTGACTACACCCAACCAGGTGATTGCCATTTTCCGTAAACCAGTGTTTCCTGCTGAGGAGGAGCCGGAAGGCATCACGCTATTGCTCGACAATATTCAGGATCCTGGAAATCTGGGAACGCTGGTACGAACAGCAGATTGGTTTGATGTTCGAAGAATTGTCTGCAGCCCGGATACGGCAAATCTCTTTAACCCCAAAGTGGTTCAATCTACTATGGGCAGTATTGCAAGAGTAGAAGTATTATATGATGACCTGAAAGAGTATATTGTCGCGCACCCCGGCACGCCATGTTATGCAGCTGAGCTTGATGGGGAGGACCTTGAACAAACACTGCACATACCGAGGATTATGCTGCTGATCGGGAATGAATCCAGGGGAATCTATCAGGATTTATCCGCACTTGCTATACGCAGGATCCGCATTCCACGCAGGGGATCTGCAGAATCCCTGAATGTTGCAGTGGCCGCCGGCATCATCCTGTTCATGATCCGGAAGGCCTAGTCGAACCGCATGGCCTTGACGGGGCTCAGCCTGCGGATAACAAAAAAACTGGGAATAAGAAGAATTGCAAAGCAAATCACAAAAGTGCCCAGATTTATCCAAACTACCTGTTGCCAGCCTATTTTCACTGCCGCGGTGGAAATAAAATAGGAATCTTCGGGCAGCGTGATAAATCCATATCGTTGTTGAAGCCAGCAGATCAGCAGGCCCAGCCCATTTCCCAGCAATAATCCACCAAAAGTGATCATAGCACCATGCATGAGGAAAATCTTTTGAATGATCAAGTCCGGCGAGCCAAGAGATTTTAACAAGCCGATCATGTTTGTTCTTTCAAGCAGGAGAATGATCAGGCAAGTGACAAGATTTAATATGGCCACCAGGATCATGATGATGATAACGATTGCTATGGTAGTATTCTGCAGATTGAGCCAGTCAAAAATATTCTCATAGATCTCCGGAATGGAACGGCTGTTCCAGCCGGGAGGTAATTTGTAAAAAATACGATTGCTGATGGAGTCCGCCATTCGGTAATCTTTAATGAACACTTCATAGCCACCGATTTGATTTGGCTGCCAGTTATTCAGACGTTGGATAAGCCGGATATCGACAAGGGCATTCACCCGGTCATAATCCTCGATACCCGTTTTAAAAATGCCTGCCACTTTCATGGGCCGCACACGGCGCGTTCCATCAGGCTGGATAAAATAGGTGAATAATTTATCCCCTGCATGGAGGTTGAGCTGATTGGCCGTATAGGAGGAAAGGTCGATTTCGTTACTATATGCTGAATCAGGAAAATGGATCCAATGACCCGATTTCAAAAATTCCTGCAGGTGCTGAAGGTCATAGTTTCTGTTGATTCCTTTCAGAAGCAGGCCCTCAAAACTTTCGGGTCCTTTTACGATGGCGTACTTGGTAGCGAAAGGTTGTATGGTGACTACCTCCGGATCATTCCGGATCGCGCTGATCACGGTGTCGCTTGCAGCAATCGGCTGCTCTTCAGCAATATCCACCCTTTCCGGCTCAAAATGTTGTACGCGGACATGCCCCGAAAAACCATACATTTTCTGTGCCACGGCATTCTGGAATCCCTGGGTGAATGCAATCGTAAGGATCATGGCCATTACACTAATGGCGGTGGCCGCAACCGCAAGGCGAATGATAAACCTGGAAAAAGAATGCTGCCTGTTAAAAGCAATTCTGAGGGCTATAAAGGAAGAAAGGTTCAATAAGCATGCATTTTCCGGTCAAAAATAGACTTCCCGCTGATTACGGAAAAGTTTTTTAACGATTTGCACTATCATTGCAAGTAGAAAATTATGATGAGATACCTGTTGATCCTGATGATGATTTCGATTTGCGGCCCGCTGGTTGCACAATCACCGGACTCCGTTTATATGTCCAATATTCATTCCGCCCAGTTATACCAGCGTGGCAATCAGCTTGCCTATCCAGTGCTGACACTGAACGGTAGCCAAAAGCTCGATCTCGAGTTCGACGATCTGGATGCAAACGTGAAGAATTATTTTTATACTTATCAACTGTGTAACGCGGATTGGGCGCCAGTTCAGTTGAGCAGCTTTGACTATATCCGGGGTTTTGCCCAAAGTCCTATTACAGAGTATCATTATTCTTCTGTTGCGTTAACCCGTTACACGCATTACCGTGCATTGCTACCTGACCAGAATTCCTCGATCATCCATTCAGGGAATTATTTATTGAAAATATTTTTGGATAATGACACCTCAAAATTGGTTTTTACCAAAAGATTCCTTGTTGCGGAAAATGCAGCTACTATTTCGGTCCAGTTTCTTCAGCCATTGAATCCGCAGATTGCACAAACACATCAAAAATTACAATTTACCGTCAACTGCGGTGCGCTGGCGCTCATAAATCCTTTCCAGCAAATGAAGGTAGTCGTGTTGCAGAATCACCGCTGGGATAATGCCATATATATAGATAAGCCTTCTTTTTTTTCAGGAAACAGCTTTGAATATAACAGCGATGACATTCCTGTTTTTCCGGGTGGAACGCAATGGAGATGGATCGATCTTCAAAGTTTCCGTTATCAAAGCGAGCGGGTGGCAAAAGCAGACTACCTGCCTCAAGCCACAACGATCATGGTAAAACCGGATGCAGACCGTTCAAGGCAGCCATATTATTATTATGCTGACTACAATGGAGCGTATTTTATCAAGACAACTGAAAGCATCAATCCATCCTGGCAAACCGATTATGCCCAGGTTAAATTCAGTTTTGTACCGCCCGATAACGCGCCGTTTCCTGATCTGGATATTTATCTGTTCGGCATGTTAACCGGGTATAAATTCAATGATGAAACCAGGCTTGTTTTTAATCCTGCAAAAGGCATTTATGAAGGATCTGCTCTCCTGAAAATGGGATATTATAATTACGCTTATGTTACGGTGAACAAAAATGATCCGGATGACAAAGCCTCTTTTGAATCCACGGAAGGAGATCATTTTGAAACGGAGAATGACTATCTTATTCTGGTCTATTATCGATCCATGGGCGGCCGCGCCGACCAGCTTGTGGGGATGTATAGTTTGAATACGTTGAATGCGGGACAATAGGGTTGACGGTTGACGGTTGACAGTTGACCGATATCGTACGCGGATTCGAAATTATTGTCTGTCAACCGTCAACTGTCAACCGCCAACTGTCAATTTCGACTCTAACCCCAATTGTATTACCTTTGCAATGGCAAGTCTTATACGACCAGCTCCTGCTGAATCCCCCAGGGCCGGAAGGCAGCAAGGGTAGGTGGTCGTAGCGGTGCGATGTAAGTAACTTGCCATTTTTTTTCTTTTCAACTTGTATAAAATTATTGTATGAAGTTTTTTATTGACACCGCAAACCTTGCTCAGATCAAGGAACTCAACGATCTGGGAATACTGGATGGGGTAACTACCAATCCCTCATTGATGGCTAAAGAAGGCATCCGGGGAGAAGAAAATATTACCAAACACTACAAGACCATTTCTGACCTTGTAAAAGGAGATGTAAGTGCAGAAGTCATTTCCACTGATTTTGACGGCATTATTGCAGAAGGCAAGAAACTAGCCAAGATCAATCCCAATATCATCGTGAAAGTTCCCATGATTAAGGAAGGTGTGAAGGCTATGAAATGGTTTACGGATAATGGTATCAGGACCAATTGCACCCTTGTTTTTTCTGCGGGGCAGGCTATCCTGGCGGCAAAGGCCGGCGCCAAATATGTATCCCCGTTTATCGGAAGGATTGACGACAGCAATTGGGATGGTGTTCAGCTGATCGAGCAGATTGCCAATATTTATGCTATTCAGGGTTTTGAAACCGAGATCCTGGCTGCTTCTATCAGAAGCTCCTTACATATTGTACAATGTGCGGAAGCCGGCGCCGACGTGGTTACGTCTCCGCTGGAACCTATACTAGGCCTGCTCAAACACCCGTTGACAGATATCGGCCTGGCTAAATTCCTAGCCGATGCAAAGGGAGGCAAATAAGAATAATTTTGGCACAATGCTTTGGGCCAGTTATTTTTGCGCCTTATAAAACATGAAAATTTTCTCAACAATACATCATCACCATACCTTGCCCAACCGGTAGGCTGCTGATGTTTTGTTTAAACAATATAATCGCAGGGGCTTATCGAAAGGTAAGCCCCTGTTGTTTTTTGCTCATTTGAATCACATTATATGTCACCTACCAAATTAAAAATCGCCATCCAGAAATCAGGCCGCCTTTATGATAATTCCCTGAAGCTGCTGAAAGACTGCGGAATTGATTTTAAGGACGGAATCAATAAATTAAAAACAGAAGCCGATAATTTTCCGATGGAAGTCTTTTTTCTGCGTGACGATGATATCCCGCAATATGTGGAAGATGCTGTTGCCGATATCGGTATCGTTGGCGAGAATGTGATCTATGAGAAAAATAAGAAAGTGATGGTGACTGAAAAATTAGGCTTTGGCAAATGCCGGTTGTCCGTGGCCGTTGGGAGAAATGAGCCATACGATGGTCCGGGTTTTCTCAGGAATAAGAAAATCGCAACAACCTATCCCGTACTGGTTGCGGATTTTCTTAAAAAGAAAAATATAACTGCCGAGATCCATGAGATCAGCGGTTCTGTCGAAATTGCTCCTGGGATCGGTCTCGCGGATGCCATCGCGGACTTGGTGAGCAGCGGGTCCACGCTTTTTATGAATGGGCTGAAGGAAGTGGAAACCATCCTTCACTCAGAAGCCGTTTTGATCCGGCATCCAAATCTCGATGAAGGCAGGTATGAGATCCTGGAAAAATTATTGTTCAGGATCCGCTCGGTTCGCAAAGCAATGCATACTAAATATATCCTGCTCAATGCGCCCAACGAGAATCTGAAACAAATTATTGATCTCCTGCCCGGAATGAAAAGCCCGACTGTGCTTCCGCTTGCCGAACAGGGTTGGAGCAGTGTGCACAGTGTGGTCAATGAAAATGAATTCTGGGAAATCATTGAGAAATTAAAGAATGCGGGCGCACAGGGCATCCTTGTTGTGCCGATTGAAAAAATGATTTTATAAAAAAATATTGCAGATGCAGATCATTGAATATCCGGAGAAGACAAGGTGGAAGGAACTGCTGGCAAGGCCATTAAAAAGTATGGCATCACTGGAACCCGTGGTGAAAAAGATCATGGAAGAAGTAAAGCGCGATGGGGATACCGCAGTAAACAAATATGCCCTGGAATTCGATAAGGTGAATCTCGCCCACCGACTGGTGAATGAAGCGGAATGGAAAGCAGCTGAAACGGAACTTAGCGATTCTCTAAAAGCCGCCATTTGCATGGCGAAGAAAAATATTGAGTTGTTTCACAGTAAACAAATCATCCTTGAAGAAGTGGTCGAGACCATGCCTGGTATCCGGTGCTGGAGAAGGTCTACAGCTATAGAGAAAGTCGGCTTATATATCCCGGGAGGCTCGGCACCTCTTTTTTCCACCGTTCTCATGCTGGCTGTGCCGGCCATGATTGCCGGCTGCCGGGAAATCATTTTGTGCTCGCCTCCGGAAAAGAATGGAAAACTACATCCGGCAATCCTTTATGCCGCATCGGTCGCCGGTGTCCGGAATATCCACAAGATAGGTGGCGTGCAGGCCATAGCAGCTATGGCCTACGGAACAGAAACCGTAACCTGCGTGGATAAAATATTCGGACCTGGTAACCAATATGTAACCTGCGCAAAATTATTGTTGCAGCAGGAAACTGTGGCGATTGACATGCCGGCCGGTCCGAGCGAACTCGCCATATTTGCTGATGAAACAGCTTTCCCGGCCTTTCTTGCTGCAGATCTTTTATCGCAATGCGAACATGGGCCCGACAGCCAGGTAATCCTGGTTACCTGCAGCAAAAAAATAGCAGAAGATGTTTTGCGGGAATTAAACATACAGATAATGAATCTTCCAAGAAAGGGCATTGCAATGGAAGCCATCCAAAACAGCAAGGCTATTGTTCTCCGGAATACGGATGAATCCATGGCTTTATTAAATGCATACGCGCCCGAACATTTGATCCTGGCTTGCACGCAGGCTGAACAAATGGCTTCAAAAGTGCTTCATGCAGGTTCTGTTTTTATAGGAAATTTTGCACCTGAAACAGCAGGGGACTATGCCAGCGGCACCAATCATACCTTGCCGACGAACGGTTATGCGAAAGCATATAGCGGTATCAGCGTGGATAGTTTTATGAAGAAAATCAGCTTTCAGCAAATCTCTGAAACGGGACTTTCCGGTATCGCGCAAACACTTATAGAAATGGCCAATGCGGAAGGGCTTCGTGCGCATGCAGCAGCCGTGGAAATCAGACTTCAACAAATGAATAATAATGCCCATGCCTGACATCAATCTCCTGTTGAGGGACAATATTAAAAAACTGGTGCCCTATGCTTCGGCCCGGGATGAGTTCAGCGGAACCGCCAGTATTTTCCTGGACGCGAATGAGAACAGTCTCGGATCCCCGATACCAGGTCAATATAACCGCTATCCAGATCCTCACCAGTTGAAAATAAAAGAATTGCTGAGTGGCATCAAGGGCGTTCCCGTCGAAAATATTTTTCTCGGAAACGGAAGCGATGAATGCATTGACCTTTTATTCAGGGCATTTTGTAATCCTGGAAAAGACAATATGATCATTAACCCGCCAACATACGGCATGTACGAAGTGAGCGCGCATGTTAACGATGTGGAAGTGCGGAAGGCTATGCTCACGGAAGACTTTCAGCTTAACCTGGAGAACATCGAATCCCTGGTGGATGAACAAACGAAGATCATATGGATCTGTTCTCCTAATAACCCGACAGGGAATGCATTCCCTCATCAGCAAATCGAAATGGTCCTTAATAATTTTGACGGACTGGTGGTCATTGACGAAGCTTATATTAATTTTTCCAGGCAACAAAGCTTTATTAAGGAACTGACAGAATACCCAAATCTGGTAATTTTGCAAACCCTTAGCAAGGCCTGGGGGCTTGCCGGCCTCCGCGTGGGAATGGCTTTTGCAAGTGAGGCGATAGTTCATATACTGAATAAGATCAAGCCCCCTTATAATATAGGCCAGGCTGCCCAGGAGCTGGTGATCAGGGCCCTATCTCAGACCAGTCAGGTTAATGAAATGATCCGGGAGATCGTATCCATGAGATCTTCCCTGGAATTGGAGATCCGGAAGATCCCTGCCGTAAAAAAAGTATACCCGAGTGATGCCAATTTTTTGCTGGTTAAAATTGACCACGCACGGAAGGTATATGAAGTTCTCTTGAATCAGGGAATAGTGGTCCGGGACCGGAGCAATGCCGAACTTTGTAAGGATTGCCTGCGGATCACGGTGGGGAAGAAGGAAGAAAATGAAAAGTTACTTCAGGCTT
>Ga0182024_10001270_pt1 | contig 65354 bp, 59 predicted proteins | sample P32metaG_FD_120480 | JGI IMG/M metagenome (GOLD analysis project Ga0182024, IMG submission 120480) | Permafrost microbial communities from Stordalen Mire, Sweden - P3-2 metaG (Illumina Assembly) | ecosystem: Environmental > Terrestrial > Soil > Wetlands > Permafrost | place: Sweden: Stordalen... | reverse complement strand
TGCTCGCAATACCCACGATTGTATCAACGCGGTCGCCTCACGCGTCTAGCACGCATGAGATTTTCTCCGTTTTTCCACCCCGGCCACCATGGTCGAACTGTACCGGCTATGCCCCTGGGCGTGTCACCTGGATTTCTATCTGGCCCGCGTCGCGGAAATGTCCCGGCGGCAGCATGCACCTGCTACTTTGCGTTGCGCTGGCCAGCTGGCGCGGCTGTGAGTTCCTTTTCCGCCTCGAACCAGTCGCGGTGGTCGTCGCCGGTAGGACAACCTCGCCGCTGCCATTTCTGGAAGGCCAGTGCTGCAACGGCATCGCGTTTGATCGGCCCCACCACTGTCGATGCCGGGGCACGTGTACTGAGGGGTGCGGACTTGGTTGCCATCTGCGCCATGATTGACTCCTTTTTGATAGCCGTGACAAACTGAACCACTCTTCCCTCATTATTTTAGGTTCCACAAAATCTTCAATCGCGCCAAGGCCACCGTACAAAGGCAAAGATTCGCCAATGCTATCACTCGTGAAACTCTTGGGCGATTGATCGCGGCCCCGCACTGTGGCGAAGCGGGCCCGCGGTTTCTGCACCTGTGGCCGATCGGGAGTGACGGTAGTGGCGTGCTAACTTTTCGCCGGTTTCGAAGGGATATTAGGTGAAAGTGCCCTTAGCTTTCCTCACGATTGGACAACAGCCTATTGAAGGCATAGATCACAACCGACCCGCTCAGCAAAAAAACAGCAAATAGCAACGCAGCCATTGTCTCACGTCCGTAAAGACAATTGCCGACAGCAAAAAGCGCCGACCAAATCATCGCGCAGCCCGACACCCAGCCGAGTAGCGCCAAGGGAATGTGGTCTTCACTGGCCCGCGCTTCGGCTGCGGAGATGCCTGCGGCCCGACGGATATGCTCCCATCCTGGTCCGGCCGGGCGCACCTTCCGGAAAAAGGCGATCAGGGTGGAGGCATCGGTGTCCGGTGCAAGATATGCTGCCAACAGCCAACCGATCGTGGTGAGGCCAACGGTAATGAGGAGTTGCTCCGCGGTGCCCAAGCTTCCACCGTGGCTGTTGTACCAGAACCAATAAACCGAAATCGTAAATGAGCTGACCATCGCCACAATTTCGCACCAGGCGTTCACTCGCCACCAGAACCATCGTACCAAATACAGTAATCCCGTTCCCGCGCCAACCAAAAGAATGATGTCAAATGCGCTCTTGGCGGTGCCCAGAACCAGCGTCAACAAGCTGGAACAAACAAACAGCAACACGGTGGCCGCGCGGCCCATCAGAACGTAATGCTTCTCGCCCGCGTTTCTGCGGATGAATCGGCGATAGAAATCGTGCACGAGGTACGACGCGCCCCAATTGAGATGCGTCAAAATCGTTGAGGAGGCCGCCGCAATGAGCCCGCCGACCATCAGTCCAGCGAATCCTGCCGGAAGAAACCGCAACATCGCCGGAAAAGCTATGTCGTCTCCCAGCAGTTTCGGATCAAGATTTGGATATGCCGCCTGAATGTCGTCACTGTATCGGGCAACCTGCGGCATTACAATTATCCACGAAATGAACGGTTATATTATTAACGGTCGCTGGGCAAAAGCACCGTTGGGCTATGTTGTTTTGCCGCTAGTGGCGATGGTTGCTTTGTGTGCGCCGGCCACCGGTAAAGCAGCTACCCCAATGGAACCTACACTAATTCCATACCCAGTAAAACTTGAAGTCCGACCCGGTGCGTTTCGGTTTGCGGACAAGCCGCGGATTCTTGTGAATGCTCCAGCCCGACCGACCGGCGAGTATTTATCCGATGTGCTAGCCAGCGCGCTGGCGGTTCGATTGCCCGTCGCTGAAGAGTCAACTGTCTCAGTTAGCACCGGCAATATTATTGTGCACATCACGTCGGATGCGGAGCTGGGCGAGGAAGGCTATCGAATGGACGTTGAGCCTACTGCGGTGCGAATATCAGCCGCAACCGCCGCGGGCGCATTTTATGGTGTGCAAACTCTGCGGCAGTTGATTGCAACGGAACGCGATCTTTCCTCCAACACAAGCGCTGTCCAGCAGACGATCTCCTGCCTGCACATTGAGGATCAGCCTCGTTTTCACTGGCGCGGTCTGCTGCTTGATGCGAGCCGGCACTTTTTCACGGTCCAAGAGATTGAGCGGTTTCTGGACTTAATGGCCATGTACAAATTCAACACGTTTCATTGGCATTTAACGGATGATCAAGGTTGGCGAATTGAAATCAAAAAATATCCCAGACTCACCGAGGTTGGCGCTTGGCGTGACGATGGCACAGGCAAAAAATATGGCGGATTTTATACGCAGGAGCAAATTCGATCCGTCGTGGCATACGCCGCGGCACGACACATCACCATCGTGCCCGAAATCGAAATGCCTGGCCATTGCCAGGCTGCTTTGGCAGCTTATCCGGAGTTGTCGTGCAGCGGAGGTCCTTTTGCCGTTGGCACACGCTGGGGTATTTACAAAGATGTGTATTGCGCGGGCAAAGACCAAACCTTCGAGTTTCTGGAAAATGTGCTGACGGAGGTGATGGTTTTATTTCCCAGCTCAACCATTCACATCGGGGGCGACGAGTGCCCCAAGGACCGCTGGAAAGCTTGCCCTGATTGCCAGGCCCGCATCAAGTCGGAGGGACTGAAAGATGAACAGGGATTGCAAAGCTATTTCATTAAGCGGATCGATGCGTTCGTGGCAACTAAAGGACGCCGTATTATTGGTTGGGACGAGATTCTGGAAGGGGGCTTGGTGCCTGGCGCCGCGGTGATGAGCTGGCATGGAACGGCCGGCGCAGTGGCCGCGGCAACCGCAAATCATGCCGTCGTATTATCACCCACCTCGAATTGTTATTTCGATTACCCCCAATCGTTCCCATCCAATAAAACCAAGGCCACGGGCAGTTACTTGCCCATCGAGAAGGTGTATAGCTTCAACCCGATGCCGGCACAATTATCTCCAGAATATGCGGCGCACGTTTTAGGGGCGCAGGGAAATCTGTGGACGGAGCACATCGAGAACGCCCTGCGACTCGATTATATGGCGTTCCCTCGAGCTTGCGCGCTGGCCGAAGTCGTGTGGTCGCCGGCCGACCATCGCACTTGGGACGATTTTCATCGCCGCCTGACACAACAGTTGAAGCTGCTTGATGCGTTACATGTAAATTATTACAAAGAATCGCAACCCGAAGCTCCGTCAAACGAATGAAGCTGGAACGGTATGGGCCACGGCCAAAAGTAGAAAAGAAAACCGCGCTAATCGCAGTCGGCATTGCTGTCATTGCCCGAACAGGCTCGCCGGGCGACGGGTCGCCATGCTGGTGGCGCCCTCAACAACGTGGAGGATGGCGTTTCGGCGGCCACCCTGGTCGAACTGTACCGGCTGTCCACCCTGGCGTGCCACCTGGATTTCTAACTGGCCTGCGTCGCGGAAATGTCCCAGAGGCGATAGGCGCTTACTGCTGACGCGCAGAATGACGGGGGCATTGTCGAGTGTTCTATCGCCGTACCGGACCGATTGCAGCAGTGGTGTCGGTGACCATCGATGATCCGGCTGGCTTGGATTGACTGATCACGCGGTTCAGCCGACCAATCGGACAGAAACAGCGCAAGGTCCTTTTTTACCCTGGCCAATTTCATATTGGACCGCCTGACCTTCCCTGAGTTGCTCGATGGTCGTCCCTTTCACCTCGGTGTGATGCTTCTTAATCTTACCGTTTGGCATTTCTGAACACTCCGCAAATTGTGAAAACACGGGACGGCGGGGATTTCGTCTGGCGACGCAATCTAAGCCGGAGTGGGGCGAGAATCAGTATAACACCCCACCAAGCGATCACCAACGATTCCTGGACCGCGGTGGTTGACAGTATTACTGTGCGCTGCGGAACCGGATGGAAGCCGTTTTTCACACACTGCCTTGGTTGGCAAGCTCAAACCTCCCGGGTTCTTGCCCCTGCTGCACAGGCCCGGGGCGTGTTTTCCATCCGTACGGTCATCTGAACCGCGCGGGTGTCTGACTTTCTGAGTTAACGCCCGGCGCGTGTAGGGGCGGTCCTCTTTCATGAGATGTGCCGATGATCGCCACTGGCTTGCACTGCAAACGACTGATTAGTGCCGAGAGTTTAGCAGTTGCATCATTCTCGATAGCCATACGCCACCGATTTTTTTCGCGATTGGGTGTGCCGGTTGCGCCCTAAAATCTGGCCGAATACGTGGCATATCCAATGGGAGAGCCTATAGCTTTTGCGTTCTCTCACCACCAAGTACCTACCTCACTAGTCAGGCAAGGAGGATTCAATTGAACCTAAGCATTGTGCTGGCCCTGTCATTGTTGGCCGCTGTATTGGCCGTCGCCCTCTTGCGAGAACGGCGCCTGCGGTTGGCCTTGGAAACGCTCGTCTCAAAACTGTTCAACCTCTGGAGGAACTCTCATGCGGATGATAACCAAAACAAGTCTGCTGTTCAGTCTAGTGATGCTGGGCTGGATAATGATCGCCGGCAACGGCAGTACCGCGGGCGTTCCCGAACCTACAAGTTTGTTGCTGCAGGGATTGGGCAGCGCCTGCCTAGTTGCACGCCGGCTTAAGAAAAGGCAGAATGTAAAGGCGTAACCAACTCCGCTCCGTAAAACAAAGCTTCAAAGTCAACTACTACTCTTGGAAGTTAGCTGTGAGCAAACGGGTTTGATAGAACGAGTTGTCGCCGCCGGTACCAGGCAGCCCGGCATTTCTTGGAACTAAGAACATGGCGTGGGCGCGTATCGTTTTGTTGCGGTCGGCGATCACTGTATTCGTTCTGTTTACTGTCGCTCAGGTCGGCGCGCAAGTTATAGATTCGAAGCGCGGCTTTGCCGATAACGGCGACAACAGCACCAGCAGCCCGTACAGCCGCTTGCAGGCGGTCGATGCCCAGTGGTATTACAACTGGTCGCCAACTCCCTCTAGCATTGGCGCGTACGATGCCAGTTTCTATCCAATGTTTTGGAATGGTGGCGAAGTTTCCAGCAATCTCAGCAGCGTGGAAGCACTCAAGCCTGCTTATGTGTTCGGCTTTAACGAGCCAGAAAACTCCGACCAGGCGAACATGACGGTCACCCAGGCGATTTCGTCTTGGACAAGTATCGCCAATGGTTTTGCAGGCACTAGCACCAAACTGATCAGTCCGGCGGTGTCGGACGATACCAATGGCCGGAACTGGCTTGCCAGTTTTATGTCCACGGCTAAAACCGACGGTCTACAGGTCGATGCCGTTGCCTTTCATTGGTACGGCGTTAGTACGCCAACCGACCCGGCCGCCGCGGCTGCCTCATTCCTCGGCAGTGTCGATTTGTATCACAACACTTACAACTTACCGGTGTTCGTCACCGAATTTGCCATCCACGATTGGGGCAATGCGTACACTGATCAGCAAATCATTGCGGCAAACGAGCAGTTTTTAAATATCGTTATTCCTGGTTTGGAATCACGCAGCTATGTTCTCGGCTATTCCTGGTTTAATTGGTTTAGCGATTCTCCGCTTTACAGCACTACTAGCGGTACGCTCACGCCAACAGAAATGGGTTACAGCTACATCGGCGCCGTCGGCAACAATACCACTTCAGACATCAGTGGCCAAAACCTGGGCGAGCACGTGGCAGACCTATCCGGCGGAACGCTCACAATGACCACCAGCGCTGCCACCCTGAAGTACATCGACGCTTTGGCAAACAACAGTACCATTACAGGAGCACTCAACTGGGGTCTCGCCGGCAGCGGAAACTGGGTTCGCATTCAATCCGGTGCCACGTTAACCAAATCCGGCTCGAATCAAATCACATTCAGCGGGGGCACGGTTACGAATAATGGAGTGCTGCAGGTTAGCCAGGGCACGCTGGTGCTAGGATCGTCTGTAACCGGTAGCGGCACAATCGATGTGCGACCAGGCGGAACGTTGAATGTTTCAGGTATGCCCGGCGGTTTCAGTCTAGCCAGTGGACAAACTCTGAATGTCGATGGCAGCGACGTCGGCACTGTCACGGCGAATGCTGGCGCAACAATATCCGGAGGCGGCATCTTGGCCGGCAACTTGGTTGCTCAATCCGGTTCTACAATTCAAGTCGGCAAAAACGGCTCCGGAGTGGCCAGCCGTTTGTTAATCGATAATTTCGATAGTTACGCGGTAGGAAATGTGCTCAATGTGGCCAATCCCCCATGGACCCCTCACGACAACACCACCCTAGCTGCAATTCAAAGCTTTAACGGAAGCAATGTGTTGACTTATGGGCAGGCCAGCGGCAGCGTTGGAACATCTCGCCCCTTGCCGCAACCGGCCATAATTGATAACCAGTCGATCGCCACGTTTTTCTTCCAACTCGCTTCTAAAACAAACAACCCAAACAACAGCTTTGGATTGGGTGCTCAAGCCAGCACCGGCGCCGTCAATTATGACGATTACGCTACGGAGCTGCGCATCAAGCAGGGCACCACCCACAGCACATTTGCGATAGATGCTCAAAATGGCGGCGCTTTCACTTCAACGTTGGCCAGCGGATTAGCTCTGAACACCTGGTACAACATTTGGATGGTCGTCAATCAGCCGAATGATACGTACGACCTCTACATGAACACTGGCACCGGCGCAGCCACCACGGCAAATAAACTCAATTCCACGCCGCTGGCATTCCGCAATGGCACAAATAGCGATCTCAACGAAATTCTGGCATTGGCCAGCAATGCATCCGAGGACGAAGCGGTGATGGTCGACAACTTATACTATCAATCGGGCGTTGACCTTTCCAACCCACTCTTGAATTTTAATCCGGGCCTTGTTTGGACACCGGCAACGCTTACTGTCAACGGTAACTACACGCAGAATGCGGGTGCCACGTTGGCACTGAACCTTTTCGATTCTACCCATCACGATACGCTGCAAGTTTCGGGCAATGCCACGCTCAGTGGAACGTTAAACGTGACTTTTGCTATCAATGCGCCGAACCCTCACATCGGCGATGTCTATCAGTTGGTCAGTGCCGGCTCCATCTCCGGGTCATTTTCGACACTGCAACTGCCAGCACTTAGCGCCGGCTTGGTTTGGGATGCCAGCCATTTGTCGGCCACCGGCTCGCTCTCCATTTTCAGTGGATTGCTCGGCGATTTTACACAGGACGGCCATGTAGACAATGCTGATCTCAAAGCCATCCTGCTTGCCCTAACGGATCGAACCACTTACGAGAACCTGTACGGCGTGGACGATTTCGAGCTGCAAACATTCGGCGATGTCAATGGTGATGGCAAATTCAACAATGCCGATCTGCAGGCGCTCGAGAATCTTTTGAAAGCGGGAGGTGGTTCACAAAATCCCGTTCCCGAGCCATCCGCAGTCACACTGGCACTCGTTGCTTTAAGCAGTGTCACGTTGATGCGGCGTTGCCGTTCTTAAATTGCTGCGTCGGCCGCAGCACGATCGATTCAATTGCGGCCCCTAGACCAACGCGTCGTCCGGCGAATGAATTTTATCTCCCATTCGTGGCGGAAATATTAGCTGTCTGCTGATCCCTTCCGGTTCGGACTTCTCGCAAACCCTCCGTGGATAATACCCCGGATGTCTGACTTTCTAAGTTGATGCTCCGGCGCGTGCTGGGCGGTTCTGTTTTTTACTAACAGGACCGCCCTTGCTGGGCGGTCTTCCATTCCAGGAGGTCTCCCATGATCGCACAATTAAGAGCCAATTCCGATGCTCGTCGAATCGAGTCGGTACAGGACCAGTTTCTTTCCATGCTGCCGGTGATTCAAAGGCAGGCTTGGATTGCTATCCGTGGCCGGGATCCCGAATCGCGCGATGAACTGACACAGGAAGTGGTTGCCAACGCCTATTGTGCATTTATCGGGTTGGTACGCAGAAATAAACAGGCTGTGGCTTATGCCACGCCGCTGGCCCAGTTTGGAATCCGCCAAGTCCGCGCCGGGCGGCGCGTCGGCAGCCAACTCAACAAACACGACTTGCCGTCGACCTATGCCCGCCGGAGTCATGGTTTGACGATCGAGCGTCTGGATCAGCGTTATGAGCGGTCAGGTGAACTGCAACAACTGCTGGTCGAAGACCGCCAAGCGGGCCCGGCCGAAATTGCAGCCGCCCTAATCGACGTGGCAGCATGGCTGGGTTCGCTATCGAAGAGACAGCGCAGGATTGCAAAGACACTGGCGCTGGGCAACTCGACGGGCGCCGTGGCCCGGCAATTTGGTCTAAGCGCTGGCCGCGTTTCACAACTTCGCGGTTGGTTCCGCCAGCATTGGGAACAGTTCCAGGGCGGGATGCTGCCCCGAGGCAGTGTGGCGTGAAGCGCCTGGTGGAGATTTCCTGTTCCCGCTGATTACGTCATCTCACGTTTTTACGGAGCATCCCATGGATTTTTTCTGGTTGTTGATCTGCCTGGGCGCCATCGTATGGCTCTTCAGCCGCAATCGGCGGTCGTTTCGACGTCACCGGCGCCCGGGTTGTCGCTGCCGCCGGTAAGGAGAAGCTATGAAGTGAGGCCGGTCTCGTATCGGCGGTTAGCGTGCGACTCCGTCAAGATGGCCGAATCCGGTAGACTACCGGGTTTTCGGGAAACTCACGGGCCGCACTGCCGACCATCGGCAGGTAATCTAAGTGGTGATTTCAGCCGTATTTAACTTCCAATGAGACCGCTGGGATTCGAACCCAGGACCTACGGATTAAAAGTCCGTTGCTCTACCGGACTGAGCTACGGTCTCAACTGAGTTCTTACTTTAGCATCTTGTGTACTGGCGAGAAAGATACCGTGGAGTCTGGGTTGCTTTGACGATTCAGCGGAACTTGACCCGGCGTTCAGCTTCGATTTTGGGGCGACCAACTTTCTTGTTGGTAGCCGACGGATGCAACCCGTCTTATCCTGACAGAGAAGACTGATTAATAGTTCGCCGCCAAGACGGCAGACTGAGAATTACTAATGCCGTAGCTACGGTGCACCAAATCAGAGATTGCTGTTGGGGCTTGAGCTGCTCCCAATGTCAACAGAGGCGCCACCATCGAACCCCAGTATTGATTGAATGGCTGTCCGACGAATGCGAACAGAATAATAAATGCGCACGAAGTGAGGCCTGCGCGGCGGCCAGTTACCGTATTCCAACCTGCGAAGCCTAGCATTGCCAAGGGCAAATAAACAGCGCTGACCCACTGCGGGAGGAGCAGTAAATAAGCATTCATTTGCGAAATCGCAATCACAAAGGGGGCGCCGCCAAGTTGCAGCCAGCCGTTGGGATGAGCGTGATCGCCAGGTACGACCAACGACATGATATAATGCGCATGCCAAGCGTAAAAAATTAAGTACGCAGTCAAACCAACGACCCACGCCAGAGATTCTTTCCAGCGATGCTCCCAGACGGCTAATGCCAAACAAATGGCGCAATAGGGCGCCGCCAATTCACGCAGTACCACGGCCGACAAGCCAAATACTAGGCCCCAACCAGAGCGTCGTAATCCATAAGCGCAGATCGAAAGCGCAATCAAAATTCCGGCCCAAACTTCCGGCATCACATAAATCTGTTCCAGCCAGCCGGGCAACAACGCGCCGGACATCAACAGCCCACATACTAGCCCGCGCGCGGCGCTCCCTTCCCGCACGGTCAGCGCGAGGGCCAATCCTAATAGTAATATTGCCAGACCGCCTATGAGCAAGCGACGGATGGGCTCGTTGGGCAGTTTACCGAGCAGCCACATCGGGAACGGAGTGCGCCAGTTGAAAACGCTGAGCGTCGGATAACCGATGGCATGTAGTTCGTGGCTAGCTGCCTCGTAATATCCCTCGCCGTGAGCAATGCGTTGAATTTCGCCCATGTAAAGATGGACATCGCCTGGCCCCGACGGTCGTTGGGTGGCAAATCCGCCGGCCAATGGCGAAACGCTGATGGCGACAAACGAAATGATGACTGCGGCAGTAATTAACAACACGCCGCGGGCGGCACGCGGCGAAAGTCGCGCAAAACTTGAGGCAGGAGCACTGTTGACCATGAGAGCTCTAGAATCGATTGCAAGGAAAAAGCTAGCCTTGCAAGTTTAGCTCATCCAGTTGGCCTGTTTGGTCGAATGCCAGCCCTATATATTATGTCCGACTCTAGAGAACTGCCCCAACGTAAAAATAGCTCGCTTTGCGGCTGGCCAATCTACGCAAGTGCCTAGGTATGAAAATGGAGGATAGGGGACTTGAACCCCTGACCTCTTGCATGCCATGCAAGCGCTCTCCCAACTGAGCTAATCCCCCTGGTGTTTAATGGGACAATCGTGCTACGAATCTACCCTGACCGCCCGTACACAACAAAAACGTAATGGACGACACGACGAATTATCAACTGCCACGTCCATTTGGTCAACGGGATATAAAACTTTGAAGAAACTCCTTTGGAACTTATTACGTTGGGGATTGCCTGCGGCAATTGTAGCGTGGCTGATTTACCGAGCAGTGCAGGATGACAGCTTCGTTCGCTTGCGCGACGAGCCCAAACAGTGGGACTTTCTGGCGCTGGCGGCAGTGGTTTGTTTTGCGGCGGTGCTGCTTACCATGGTCCGCTGGTATTTCCTGGTGCGAACGCTAAACGTTCCGTTGACCTGGCGCGATGCCTTTCGCTTGGGTTTTTTGGGTTACTTGTTCAACTTTATCTCGCCCGGCGCGGTCGGCGGCGATTTATTCAAGGTTGTCTACTTAGCGCGTCAACGGCCGGGACAACGGACGGAAGTTGCCCTTAGCGTCCTGGTTGATCGGCTGCTCGGTCTTTATGCCGTTTTTGTAATTGCCACAGCGGCCATCTTACTAACGAATTTATATCGCGATCCTTCGTCGGCCGACGTGCGTTTTGCCTGTCGCGTTATGTTTTGGTGCACCGGCGGAAGCACGCTTTTTTTTGCGATGGGATGGCTGCCCGGTTTCAGCGAAGGGCCCATCGCGCGCTGGCTGCATCGCTTGCCCCGGGTAGGACGATATGTAGAGCGGTTAAATCGCGCGAATCGTATGTACTATTCGCACCCATGGGCTTTGCCGTTGGCCATGATCCTCAGCCTGATGGTGCAATCGCTGTTTGCAATTAGCCTATGGATGATTGCCCGTGGCCTATTGAGCCATGCGCCGTCACTGCCGGAACATTTCGTCATTGTACCGATGGGCATGGCTACCGGCGCGCTGCCGCTGGCGCCCAACGGTCTGGGAACGTTTGAATTGCTGGTCAAGTTTCTCTACCAACATATGCCGGACGCCGCGAAAAGCGATCCGAGTGCCGGATTGCTTGTGTCGCTTGGCTATCGTTTGATCACGGTACTGATTGCCATGATTGGCGTTGCCATTTATTGGGTTAGTCGGAGCGAACTGTCAGGTGTATTGCACGAGGCAGAAGCCGGCGCCGAAATTGAATAACTTGAATCCGCCGGTGAAGAACTGCCACTGGATGAGAGCCGCTCTAGTGGCAACGGCCTTCATTCATATTTTGGCGGTTGGCAACTTTTTTCTCGACTTGTAGCATGTTGAATGTTCCGACGATGAGCGGTAGGCTGCCTATAAGCCGGGCGCAGCCTGTATCGTCTGCGCAAAGCGGGAAACGCATGTTCGAGGCAGTCGGCTCTATCGGTCGATGCAAACACCGTGGCGGTCTGCGATTGCGCCGCACACCCTCCTGAAATGATGCGATGAGTTCCTACTCCTCATCTCCAGCTACTAACTCAGCTGCGCCCCCTGCGGGCAAAATGCCCAACGAAACCGTGCGCGCCTTGGTTTCATTGTGGCTGTTGTTTCATTTGTTCGGTGTGGGTTTGGCGTTAACGACGAATCCGAATGCTTTGGCGTTGCCTTCCAGCCCAATTGTCGATTCGCCATTCAACTCGAAGCTGCAGGCGGCGATAAAATCGACGCCAATCCTATCGCAATACATGTACGCATTGTGGCTGGATATTCCGCACGACTATTGGTTGACTTACGGCGATTACACCGATGCCGACCATGTGGTGGAACTCAATTTGATTTTTCCCGACGGCCACAAAGAGCAACGGCAATTTCCTCCCCAGGACAGCAGCGGCGAACAACGCGAGAGGTACAGCGCGCTGGCCCGTCGGTTGGCGGCACAGTTTTACAGCGATGCGCCGGACAACTCGCTGTTGGCCAGCATTGGTCAGGATTTGCTGCAGCAAACCGGCGCCAGTGAAATGCAGGTTCAAGTTCGCCGCCATAGTCCTTTAAATATTGACGATGCAGCCGCCAGCGATCCCGGCCAGCATGACCCCAATAATCCGCGGACCTATACGACGATTTTCAACGGCTCCGTAACGGTAAACAGTCTCGGTAAAGGAGAAGTGCACGATTTTGGCCAAGCGGCCCGCGATGTTGCTCCTGTTACTGGACCACGATCATCAGGTCGCGCCAAAAACCCAATGCCGCCCGCCGAGAAAGCTCCGCCTCCGCCGGCGCCCAAAGCTTTCAACGACTTGTTGTCACCGCCCGACAACTCGGATTCAAGTACAACAGACAAATAGTTCTATTTCAAACGCTGCCGAACATCAGGCCAATGGGCAATTACTTCCGTACACTTACGAGCAATTTTGGAGCCGGGTGGACCCGTTTCTGGTTCACGCCAAGTGATGCGATTGTGTTATCGTTGGTCCGCGTGCTTACGGCACTGGTGGCGCTGTGGTGGTACCTCAGCTTGCTGCACGATCTGCAAACATGGTTTGGCCCCAACGGGATGTTCTCTCTCGACGTGGCCTTACAAGCCCGTGAAGCGTCCGACGCTAGATTTGCATTTTCGCTGTTCGATTATGTCCATTCCGCCTCACAATTGTGGGTAGTTTATGGCCTGGGCATTGCCGCGCTGGCGATGATGTTAGTCGGTCTATTCAGCCGGATAGCGACGATCGTCTCATTCGTATTCGTGCTGTCCATCATCCATCGTGCACCTGTGCTGGCACGCTTTGTCGACGATATCCTGCCGCTGCTGATGTTTTATCTGTGTCTGGGGCCGTCGGGCGCGAATTTTTCAATAGACGCTTTCCTCCGGCGTCGTCGCAATGAAAAAGCAATTGGAACCTCAGTTTCCAGTGCGCCCAATATCGTTTATTCCAGCGCCGCCACGGTTGCCATCCGGCTGATGCAGATTCACCTGGCCCTGATATATGGCGCCATGGTCATCGCTCAATTGCAAGGCGCCGCCTGGTGGCAAGGCACCGCCGTTTGGTGGCTAATGGCTCGCCCAGAATCGCGGCTGGTCGATTTAACAGGCCTCAGCCACATGGGCCTAGCCTTTGAGTATTTGGTGAACTTTCTTACCCATGCCATCGTGCTTTACGAACTATGCTTCGTCTTTTTGATCTGGAATCCGCTGGCCCGACCGATTTTGCTCGTTCTCGGCGCGCTGATGTGGATCGGCCTGGCGCTGATCGGCGGCTCTGTGAGCTTTGCCGTCATCATGCTGGTGGCAAACCTGGCGTTCCTTTCGCCACAAACGCTAAGAAGTTGCTCCGGACGTGGAAATACGGAGCAATCGGCAGCATCCACGACTTCGATTCCGGGCACTGGCAAAGCGGTCTTAGCGGCACGCCGCTAACCGTCCTCGCCTTTGATTTTCCGCAGCGATTCTGCTTCGGGCAAAGCCTTGTAATACGGATCAAGCGGAAAGCAGCCAGATATCATTCCGCTGCGCGGGGCCGTCGTGCAATCGCTGAAGGTGCGGCAAATTCGTTTACGGGCGAGCTGGCCTTGAGCCAAAGAATCAGCCGGTAATTCAGGATACGCCAACACCATGCGGCCCAATCCCACCGAATCAATCCAACCGGCGCGGACCACCGCTTGAGCGACGTGCGGCAGATAATCTTGCAAATAAGAGTAGCCGCTGCCGACCATCAGCATTTCCGGCACGGCTTGTTTGCACTGCCGTGCGGCATGGATTTGCCGCGCCACGCCCACCAGCGGATCTTCGGGAGGCTGATAACCGTCGCTCGGCGGAAAAATCGCTGGCCGCTGAATGTGTGGATTGTAGTACGGGCTGCCTGCCGTCACGTTGACCGCCGCGACGCCAGCCTGTTTCAATTGCTGAATGAGTTCAATCGGCTCGCGCAGATCCATTTTCATCGGATCGTCAGCATCGACCCCGAATCCGAACTCATACGGAAGCAGATGGTCATACGGCAACGGCTCGCCGATTTGACGGCTGGTTTTATACGGCAACGCGTCAAACACGCTCAGTCGCACTCCGACCATCAAACTCGGGAATTGAATCCGAATTCGCTCGATTATCGAAAACAATAATCTCGTGCGCCCTGTCAAGTCGCCGCCAAAAGGACCAGCTCGACGGCGCGCACTCAAAAATTCATGCAACAGATATCCGTGACAGGCTTTGATGTCGACAAATTGAAATCCAACGTTCTGGGCTACGCCGGCCGCGACCACATAGTCATCGATTAGCCGCTCCAAATCGTCGTCTGTCCACACTACCGAACTGTCGCGCGGATCGATGCCAAACTTCGCGTCCAATAACGGGTGATGATACGCAATCCGCGGCTCCAAGCCGGCATGGTTCGGCCGCGAGAATCTCCCGGAATGTGTAAGTTGCAATCCTACGAGCAAGTGCTCATCGTTGCCGAATGCCTCTCGATGTGCACTGCGACAAGTTTGCAGCAGGTTCTCTAAACCGGAGCGGTTAGAGGCGGTCGCCAACGTTTGATGCGGATTGGCCCGTCCATCCAATCGCACGGCCGCAGCTTCGCCACCCCAAATCAATTTGGCGCCACTGAGTCCAAAATGGCGCCAGCGACGCAGTGTATGGGGCGATGGCGAACCGTCTTCGTGGGCATCCCAGCCTTCCATCGGATGAATGCACCAACGATTGCCTATCGAAAAGCCGCCGAACGTCAACGGCTGGTTCATCGGCGAATTTTCCGCCGCAGTAAGAATCTGTTCGTCAACCGGCAGTTCTAGGCCAAATTCCGCAAGCCGAGCCTTCAAAGCGTCCGGATTCTTGAGCTGTGCGACCTTGGGATAAGCCGACATGCCAATCCCCTTACCCAACGCGGCAGATAAAGCACTTTAAGTACTCGCTCTCCAAGCAAGTCGTGCTAATCGGATGATCGGGCGCCGCGCCGCGCTGCTCAAGCACTTGAATTTCTCGGCTGCTGCGCTTTGCCACGCCCGCCAGCATGTGCATAAAATCTTCCCGCAGAACATGGCCCGAGCAACTGCAGGTCACCAAAGTGCCTCCCGGTTCCAAGAGATTGACGGCCAAGCGATTAATCCGATGATAGGCCATCAAGGCGTCGTTCACGGCTGCCCGATTACGGGCAAACTTGGGCGGATCGAGAACAACAACGCCAAATCGTTCGCGCTCGGCCGCCAATTCCTGCAATACTTGAAAGCCATCCCCGGCTCGAAAGTGCAAGTTGGCTAAACCGTTCAGTTCGGCATTACCGCGCGCCAGTGCCAGCGCCTTCTCGCTGCTGTCGACGCACAGCACTTCGTTGGAGCCGCCGTGCTTTACCGCATTCAGTGCAAATCCGCCACTATAGCAAAACATATCAAGCATTCTGCGGCCTTGCACATAGCTGGCCACAGCACGGCGGTTCTCACGCTGATCCAAATAGAATCCTGTTTTATGTCCTTCGCTCAAATCGGCGCCATAGCGCAGGCCATGTTCTTCAATGAATACTGGGGCCGCCGGCAGTTCGCCCCAATGACGGCCTTCCTCGTGAGGCATCCCTTCCATTTGAACGGCCCCGCGCTCCTGCCGAAGCACAACGCCGCGCGGATGAAGCAATTCCATTAGCAGCGGTACGATTTTATCCAAGCGTTGCCACAGGGCCAGCGACGTGGCTTGCAGCGACAGATACTCGCCGTATCGATCAACAATCAATCCACTCAGGCCGTCCGCCTCGCTGTAAACCAATCGCATGGCGCCGCCCGCAGGGGCATAACCCAAATCGCGACGTAGCTCGACGGCCGCCTTAAGGCGGCGTCGAAAAAACGCCTCGTCCAGCGGTTCCGACGCATCCCAAGTGTAAAGCCGCACGCGCAATCGGCTGCGGCTGTTGAATAGCCCACGGGCAATAAAATCACTTTTATCGGAAATAAGATCGACCACGTCGCCATCGGCTGCCGTGCCCTCGATTTTGGATATCGCGGTATCTAGCACCCAGGGATGCCTCCCGAAAAACGGCTGCGCCTTTCGCGGCCTTAGCCAGACTTGCGCGGTGCCAAAACCGGCAGCCGTTTCATGCGGTTGCAAGCTCAATTCAATATTTTGTGCAACGTTCGACATGACTATGCTCAATACGGCGGCATGAAAGATCGCGTCCAACGAAGACGCTAACTAGATCCCAGAGGGTGCCTCCGGCCGTATCATTGAGCATAACCGGCGAATCAGCGCAGAGGTAGAGCCGGGCCGATGTATTTGCCCGCCAACTCACAAAGACGCGGAATGAGCGGCGTCTTTTCGACGGTTTAATTCACCGAAGGCTGCGCGATCGACGCAGGAATCGTATCCGGCAATGGCGGCGGCTCAGGTGGGAGAGGAAACGGTTTAACAGGCCGAATTTCATGCCGGCCAACCGTTTGAGACGAAGTTTTCCGAAGAGCACTGTTCACTTTTCCAACCGCCTTATCGATGTTCGCGATTTCCTCTTCCGTCGATTCTAACAAATTGCGCAGCAGCAATCGCTTGCGTCGGGAAGAGCGCGAGCGCGAATACAGCGCGTACATACCGCCGCCCTAGGGAGGGAAATGAAAGAACGAGCCGGCCGCGAGCAACTATTGTCGCCCGACAATCCTTAGTCCTGGACGGACACCCGCAAAGCGGCGCACGGATGATCGGCGCCGCAATTTATGCAGCGTCATCACATGGGCGCCGTACGGCATCTGTTCCAAGGTTGGCTTGGCTAGTTATGGGGCAAATATCCGGTGGTATAAGCTGGTCCAGGCGTAATCGTGGTCGCCGGGGCACTCATTACCGGTGCGCCCATCATGCCGCCGCTGCCGCAAGAATCGCAGCCGCAGCCGGCTGCTGATGCTTCGCCGCAGGGAGCGCATTCGTTATGCCGGCCAAAGCAACCGCCAAAGCCGCCGCACGGGTTTCCCATACCGCAGCAGCCAAACGATACGCTCGTCAAAGCCGCCAGGGTCGTCAAAATCAGTAGCCTTTTCATGGCTGAACTCTCCAGTGCAAAACAAAAATCGAAAACAAGGCGATTCTTTGGGTCGCGCAACTCTACAACACGCCCCGTGATGTGCAACCGCAACGCGCAGGAATTTTTTTCGCAACCGGAATGTCTTTTCGCAACACACCCGGCGCAATATGTGGTATGGTTTTCCTATGCGAACTTGTTTAGCAGCCTAGTGGGTCCGCGCGCCCAATCCACCGTTCATGCCACCTTTGCCGATTTTGCGGTCTATGCAACGAGCACCCATTAGGTTGCCATTTTCTTCCGCCACACTGCGAATTCTTGTCGCTGGCGCCGCACTATGTGCGAATATGGCGATTGTCGCACGGCATGGCGCTGCGACCGATTCGAAATGTCCGGCTCCGTCGGCCTCGTGCACACACGAATCCGAAAGTTGCTTGCCGCGCACGAACGACGAGGTCTGGCTGGTCAGTTCTCGAGGTTTGGGCTGTCCGGACTGCGAAAGCTCGCCGCCTCAATTTGAAGTGTGGCAGTTCGATACGAAAGAAAACGGATGGAACCGTTCGTCGCAAGCCGCCTTCCTAGCTTCGAAAGATGCCGCCCTTCCAACCGTTTTCTGGGTGCACGGCAATCGAAAATACGCCGACGAAGCGCGCGAAGACGGATTGGAAGTCTATCAGCAATTGACCGCCGGCGTTTCCGGCGACCGGCCGATTCGATTTGTTATTTATTCCTGGCCCGCCGCTCCAATCCACGGGCTGCGCGAAGATGCACGAGTCAAAGCCGCGCGAACCAATGCGGACGGATATTATTTGGCGTGGCTCGTGAATCAAATGGATCGCAAGCTGCCGGTCGATTTTATCGGTTACAGCTTTGGTGCACGAATTGTCACCGGAGCACTGCATCTGCTCGGCGGCGTCGAATTGTGCGGATGGACATTGCCCGACCCAATCAAACGACTCGCGCCCATGCAGGCGGTGCTCGTGGCACCTGCGGTTAACAATGATTGGTTGGCCATCGGCCATACGCATGGCGAAGCGTTGCCGGTAGTCAACCGAATGCTGTCGTTAAATAATCATTGCGATCGCGCTTTGAAGCGTTACGGTGTAATCGATCCTTGCAACAAGCCGGAGGCATTGGGCTACACCGACGCCGTAGGGCCACTAGGAGAAAATGGCAAAAAGCTTCGCGAGCTCGATATGTGTTGCGACGTAGGCAAGCGGCACTATTGGGGAGCCTACTTTTACAACCCCGGTGTAGTGGCTCTTATGCGGCCTTACGTTGGCCTGGCGGAATAAACGCCGGAATTGCGGCTGGCGTAGAGAGCCTGCTCCGTAGCAAGCCGGATGGCCGCTTGACGATTTGCACAGCGCTCTGCCATCCTGTCAAATAGCGTCAGCTAAGTTCCGCCTTCCGCCTTCCCACATTTGCCTCTGCTGTGACCGAACCGCTTGCCTACTTGAATGGTCAACTGCTGCCTGCATCGCAAGCGGCAATTCCCGTTTACGATGCCGGCTTTGTACTCGGCGCCACCATCACGGAACAGTTGCGCACTTTCCGCGGCGAAATTTTCCGCTTGCCCGAACATTTAGCCCGCCTGCACGCTTCGCTAAAAATCGCAGGCATCGAGCCTCGCGAATCGCTCTCGGATTTCGCCGATATTGCCCATCGATTGGTACAGCACAACAAGGCTCTGGTTCATTCCGACGACGATCTCGGTCTGTGCATTTTCATTACGCCAGGCCTGTATACAGCGATGGCCGAGGGCATTGAATCTGACGCGCCGACCGTTGGATTGCACACCTATCAGCTTCCATTTCAGCTGTGGGCCGACAAATATAATCTTGGAGTCGCTTTGCGAACCACGTCTGTCCAACAAGTTCCGCCTGCATGCTGGCCGGCCGCTTTGAAATGTCGCAGCCGGATGCACTATTTCCTGGCCGATCAGGAGGCCGCAAAACTGGAGCCGGGGTCCCGTGCCCTGCTGCTCGATCAGCGCGGATTCGTATCGGAAACGTCCACAGCAAACGTCGTTGCGTACTTTGACCATGAGGGACTAATTTCGCCGCCGATTTCGCAAGTTCTGCCCGGAATCAGTTTACAAGTGATAAAAGAATTGGCTGGGCGACTGAGTATTGCGTTCATCAATCGAGACATTTCAGCCGACGAGTTTGCTCGCTCGCCAGAAGCTTTCATCACCAGTACCCCCAACTGCATCTTGCCGGTTACGCGATTCAACGGCAAACCAATTGGCGATGGAAAAATCGGCGCGATTTTCCAGAAATTATTAGCCGCCTGGAACGAGATGGTCGGATTCGACATCGCCGATCAAGCACGGCGATTCGCTCGGCGTCGCTAGATTCTCCTCCACTGGCGCCCGCCTCAGCCAAATCTCTCGCCAATAAGAGTAGATAGCGCGCGGACAGACCCTGCGAAAACGGCTCGTGCAGAATACATTTTCCAAAATGACCGACGTGCCGCGCGGTTTGATCATCCGCCCTGTTGATTCTTCCAGAATTTTTTCCACCCGGCGCAGCACGCGGAATCGCTTGCCGCAAAAGGGGAGCATCTCGCCGTCAAAAACCAGCCCGCGATTTCGCCCGCTTTTGTCCAGCGTGGCTACGATTTCCTCGCGGCTTTTGACGATTACCCACTCGCCGGGCTGCAGCCCCAATTCCTGGACCGGCGTTTGTTTCAAGGTTCCGGCCACATTCGGAAATCCATGACCCCTGAATCGCCGAGTCAGCTTATTCAAGGTGGCGCAGACGAATCCGCGAATTACGTCGATTGAGGATTCTCTATTCACAAAGATGTCGCGCAAATACTGTCCGGGCTTCCACCACGGCAACGGCTGGCTGGCCTTTTTCAACTCTGTGGCTTGGCAGCGATACCGGATTTCCGGATCCGCCGGCTCGCTTTGAATCGTCCTGGCTTGCAACCAAGCGCGATCGCGCCCCACGGCGCCCACTCCGTTTCTCGCGGCCCCATTATTCGACGATGCTTGGCTTTGAGCTGCCGGCACGCGTCGCAGCCAGGCTTCCTTCCAGAACAAAAGGCATCCTGCCTGACACCCGCCATGTGCGGCACCATCGCAACGGAGCGTACTCAAATGTACGGTGTGCTCCATACGACGCATACCGCTGGCACTGACGGTATCGCAGGTCGAATCGGCACGGGATCGCACGGTAAATCGCTTACCGCAAAACGCCACCATCTCCGGCATGAACGGCATGCCGTCCAAGGCAACGTTCTCATCCAGCGTGGCCGTAATTTCCTCGACGCTGCGGACTTCCACCCACTGGCCGCGCTGCAGATCAAGTTGTTCGGAATTGCTCATAAACTTCGCGACAGCTTTGAAGCGCTGATCCGCCGGGAGACCTTTTTTCTAGTCCCAGACTAATTTCCGGCAATGAAATCCCTCAGCGAATCCGCTTTGCGCGTTGCATTCCACCGCCCGCAACCGCATCAGCGCCTCGAACGTGCTTGCTGTGAACCATGTTTTTCCCCGCTGCGTGGGAAAGTGCGTGAGTAAATGTTCGATCTTCTGGCGAGCCACGTTCTCGGCGAGCGGTACAAAAAAGTTGGGTGCGCCCAAATCTCCTTCGTACTTTGGTATTTCGTACTCCAGGATCAAGTGATTACGGAACGCATTCCAGGTCAATTCAGCAATGAAGCGATGATCCTGATGCATATCTTCCCGCCGATGCGTGAAAATCAAGTCGGGCTGCACTTCGCGCTGAAGCTGCAAAAATCTCTCCTTAATCTCTAGGCCGAAAAACGGAAAGCAAGTGTCTCGAAAGTTATGCAGAGCGATATTTTTCTTGATCGCAGGTTCGAGCAATTTTTCCGCGCTGGCCCTGGCTTCGCCTCCTCGCTCGCCGCCGGCGCTGAATACGACCCAGTGCACCTGCAGTTCCGATTGCTCGGCCAACATAGTCATCAGCGTGCCGCCGCAACCGATTTCGATATCGTCGCTATGCGCCCCTAGGCATAAAACCGTGCGCAAATTATCGAAGCGTAGATGCTGCATACGAATTGAGCTCGACGAGCCGTCTTCACGGCTGCGCGGGCTGTTTTAGTAGCTCCAGGTCTGCCGTGCCGTCGCGCAATCCATCTTCTTGGATCGCCGGCGATTCTTTCCACACCTTCCAGGGTGTATCGCCTCGGGCAACCATATCTTCCAATCGTTGCTTGTCTTTGAACGTGTCCATGCAGCTCCAAAAACCGTCATACTTCATCGCGAACAATTGTCGGCGAGCCAGCAGCCTCCGAAACGGTTCTTCTACCAGTTCGTCACCATCCTCCATAAAATCAAAGATCCGTTCATGAAGTACAAAAAAGCCGCCGTTCATCCACTTTCCGCAATCGCTAATGGGTTGTACGTTTTTCACAGCGCCATCGTTCGAGATATCGACCGCATGCCAGCTTTGATGTGGTCGAACCGCAATGAAAGCGGCCGTTGCATCTCGATCGTGAAAAAAGCGGATCATCCGCGGCAGCGGCAAATCACTTAGTCCGTCGGTATAATTTGCAAAAAACACTTCGTCTGCATCCAAATATGGACGCACGGCCATGAGGCGTTGACCCACATTTGCTTCGATTCCGGTATCGACGAATGTAATCTTCCAATCGTAAATCTCAGTTTCTATTCGATTCGCTGTGCGGTTTCCGGAGAGCACTAAGTCATTCGACACTTTGGCCTGCTCGTTGAGGAAATAGTTTTTGATCGCTTCCCCCTTCCAACCCAAGCACAAAATAAAATCCTTATGTCCCCAATGCGCATAGTACTTCATCACGTTCCACAAAATCGGTCGCTGGTCAATGCTTACCAGCGGCTTGGGAATATTCTCCGCATGCTCGCGGAGCCGCATCCCTAATCCACCGCAAAATAGTACGACTTTCATGTTGGTTCAAACTTTCAAGCAACAGACTTAAATTGGCCCGACTATGAATGAATTGATGTTTCCGGCTGGTTTGTCGCCGCACTTGATGTTTCCATCTCCCTACGACCTTTAACAACAGGATTTGGTATTTCTTTATGAAAATGTCGATCCTGTTCAGCCCGCAAACGATCGCCCAGGCGTCCCGAGGGCAACTCGACATCGTCGTACGATACGGCCTCATCGCGTCGGATATTCCGCAGCACTCTGCATCCTTCAGACAAGCCAACCGGTAGCAATTCATCGGCACGGGCAATCTCAGCGTTTTCGATCAATCCATACGCAGCAAACCCCCCCAGGCCGTCCAAAATCTCACCAGCCTTTAAATCGCGCTTGGCCACAGTGACCACATCACACGCCGGCGCGCCTCGCGGTGCAATCGTTGCCTCGCGTTCTATGAATGCCCGCGCAGCGGTGAACGGAATTTCCAGGTGAGGAAAAACGTATGGGTTGTAAAACACATACAGCGGCCCGGCGCCCATTTTCAGATATTCCATATATTTCCGCTTGGCCGGTTCGTCGTTGTAACCAACCACAAAGACACCAGCGCCGGGTTTGGCACCTAGCACAAAATCCACCAAAGGCCGCTCAAGTAATTGCTGAGATCCGATGTTGTTTTGCGACATTTGCTCGACGACGTCATTCACGTGCTCGCACCGGGGCCCATACATGCCGCGGCGGCCAACCTTGAATCCAGTGGCGTTTGCTATCAGGCAAGCCTCCAAATTCAATTTGGTGCCGTCGGCATAAGCGGCGCACATTTTTGCGCGTTGCCCGGTTTTTTCCGCGAATTCGCGCTGGGTTTCCGACGTGCGGTAGCGATCCAAAAAACCTTTCAGGTTCCCGGCCATGACCGGCCGGAAACCAATCGCCTGCACATAACGCAATAAATTGAGCGCAATGCCCGGCTCATCTCCATCCGCATTGGAAATTACCACGCCCTCTTCATCTGCCCGCACTTTGAGAATCGGACCTAACGTGGCATCCACGGTGGCATTCATCAGCACGATGTGCTTGCGACCTGCGACCGCTTCCAGCACTACATGAGCGCCAAAGTCCACTTCCGCCGTGGCTTCAATCAGCACATCAATCCCGACTGCATGACACAGCAAATCAGCGTCGGCGGTAGCGACCGGTTTACCCTGAGCGATGGCCTTGTCCACCTCAGCTTGTCTATTTGCCACAACGGCATTGGACCTTCCCGCCACAGCCCATGCCTGTTGGGCGCCTTCCACATGTCGATTCGCGATGGCAACCAATCGCATTCCCACGAGCGGCGTGCAAAGTTGCAGCGCCACCCCGCGCCCCATATAGCCAGCGCCGATTAAACCAATGCGAATCGGCCGCCCTTCGGCTTCCCGCTGCGCCAACGCTCGTTCAAGTGTGTTCATAGCGAATTAATTCGTTGCCACTTACCGCGCACTAGTGCACCACCTCGACGCTGCTTACCAAACTTCCAACTCCGGAATCGGGACCAAAAGCTTGCCATCCCAATCACGAATGTAATTCAACTGCTCGCTGATTTCGTCTCGCAAATTCCAAGGCAGAATCAAGACAAAGTCGGGTTTGGTCTGGGCAATTCGTTCCGGTGCATAAATCGGAATCCGACTCCCAGGCAAAAATTTGCCTTGCTTGTAAGAATTCCGATCAACGGTGTAATCCAACAGATCGCGCCGAATGCCGCAATAATTCAGCAGTGTATTTCCCTTACCTGGAGCTCCGTAGCCGACAACCGATTTGCCGTTTCGCTTCGCGTCGATCAAAAACTCCAGCAATCGCCGCTTAACTTCTGCAACTTTCTCCGCGAAACCTTCGTAACCTGACAAACGATCGAGGCCGACGTTGCTTTCCATCGCCAACATTTGAACGACGCGAGGATTGATCTGGGGCGCCTCGTTGTCGCTATGGGCGATATAAATCCGCAATGACCCGCCATGCGTGGTAATCTCTTCGACGTCGAATACGGTTAAACCATGTGCTGCCAGCACAGCCGTTAACGACTGGAGCGTGAAATAACAAAAATGTTCTTGATAAATGGTGTCGAACTGATTCCGCTCTATCAGCCGCAATAGATATTGAATCTCGACGACTGCCACCCCGCGATCTGCCAATAACACGTTCATGCCGCGGACAAAATCGTGCAGATCTGGTACATGCGCGATAACGTTGTTTGCCACGATCAAATCCGGGAGTTTGCCCTGGGCGACTAATTCACTCGCCGCCTGCTCGCCAAAAAATTTGATCCAAGTCGGGATGCTCCGATCTTGCGCGATTCGGGCAATATTGACCGCCGGCTCAATTCCCAAACACGGAATGCCGCGCTCGACAAAATTCCGGAGCAAGTAGCCGTCGTTGCTGGCCACCTCTACGACAAAACTTTGCAATCCCACCCCGAACCGATGAATGAGTGCTTCCGCATTGTGCTTTGCATGCGCAAGATAACTCGTCGAAAACGACGAAAAGTACGCATATTCACTGAAGATGTGCTCTCCGCTGACATGGGCCGGCAACTGCACCAGCAAACACTTTTCGCACACATAAACGGTAAGCGGATAAAACAGTTCAGGCTCGTCAAGCTGCTGCGCTGATAAATAACTTTCGCACAGCGGCGACGTGCCCAAATCCACTAATACGTGCCGCAACTCCGCCTGGCAAAACCGACATCGATTCTGCGATAAGCCGTCCCATACAGCTTTTTGCACGCTGCTTGGCGATGCTTGGTTACTGTGCACGGTTTGAGGGACTGTCGCAATGCTCATTTGTCGGCCCCAATGTTTTCAATTCCCGCCGCTGTAACGAATGCCGCAATGGGCTGCGATGCCGTTGCGTATGGCGGCCACGACAAATCGGCCGACGAAATCGCAGCAACGGCTAGCGGCCAGTGGATTTGAAAAAATGGATCATCGTATCGAACGCCGCGCGTAGCACCCGGGACAAACGCCGCCGACATTTGATAGTGCATCTCGGTTTGATCCAGCAAGGTTTGATATCCCTGCACACAACCCGGCGGCACATACAATAAACGGTGATTTTCGGCCGTGAGTTCAAAGCCAATCCACTTTCCGTGCGAGGATGAACGTGGCCGAACGTCCGCTACAACCACCAATGCAGCCCCACGTGTGCAGCGCACCAATTTGGCCTCGCCGATTGACGCATCGACGTAGTGCAACCCGCGCAATGTGCCACGCCGATCTGAAAAAGCGATATTCGCCTGCGCGAAATCAGCGGCGAGACCCTGGCGTTGAAATTCCTCGCGGCACCACGCCCGGGCGAAGAATCCGCGCTCGTCGCTGATCGGTTCAATATCGATCAGATACGCGCCGTCAATTTCGCTGGGAGTGAAAATCATGAAATTCGCCTTATAATGCTGAAGTTACAGGCTGACTCGTTGAATTTGTTTCCTGGCATCTATGCAAATCAGCATCCACAATGCCAGTTTCCATCAACCGCCGCAGCACCGGCAAACGCAAAAATCGCTGCTGCTGTATATCTGTGTCCGTGAGCGGCGCCCGTCGGAAAGTCTCCACCAATTGTTCGACGCCTTTGCGCACGTTCCAGCATGGCTTAAATGTTGGCACGTGCCGAGGCAGCTTATTGCAATCCACTCGATAGCACCGCAGGTCGGGACCGCCTCCCGCTGCATACTGCACAACGCTTCCAGGAACCGTTTGACGTACGATTTCAGCCAGTTCGCTGACCCGATAGTTCTCATCGCTGCGACCAACATTGAAGGCTTGGTTGTGCACTGCCTCGCGCGGTGCAACCAGCACTGCGGCAAACGCCTGGCAAATATCTTCAACGTGCACCACTGGCCGCCAAGGCGTACCGTCGCTGCGAATTTCAATTCGGCCGTAAATGTGTGCACTGGCCACAAAATCGTTGATCACCAAATCTAATCTCAACTGGGGTGAAGCCCCATAAGCGGTGGCATTGCGCAAAAAGATCGGGCTAAAACCTTCGTCCGCTAACCGAGCCACAGCACATTCCGTGTCCGCTTTTGATGCCCCATAGGGCGTGACCGGCCGCAGCGATGCTTGTTCATCCAAAAACTGATCTCCCGCCGCGCCATACAGACTGCACGACGATGAAAAAACAAATCGGGCCACCCGCGCTTCTTTTGCCATTTCCGCCAGTCGCACAGAAGCCTGATAATTCAGTTCGTCGGTTAGCCGCGCATCTAAATTCCCCAGCGGATCGTTGGACAAAGCAGCCAGATGACAAACTGCGTCGAAGCCCGCCAAATCGTCAATTTCCAAATCGCGCACGTCGCCGGTTCGCTCCTCAAATTCAATCTTGGATTCACCCAATGTGCAGTCTGCGAACCAGCGACTATCGATTCCGACCACGCTGTGGCCTTCGGCCATTAAATACGGCGCTAGTACGCTGCCAATGTAGCCATTCGAACCGGTTACAAGCACACGCATAAAATTGTTCTCATCCGCTGGAATGTTTCAGGCCGAATTTACAGGGACTGACGATCTCTGAGTTGTGCGGGAAACTCCGCTGGGAATTTCAGCGGCCACTTTGGCTTGCGGAAGCTGCAAATAGCCGTCGTTGATGCCCACGTCTCGGAGGGTGTTGACGAAAATCCGTTTCCACTTACTAACTTGCAAAACATAGCGGCACAGCACGCCGAAGCAAAGTATGCGGTCCGCCCAGCTAATTGGCGCCTTCGGCAACAGCAGCAAATAACCTAGCGTCGAACGCACGTGCCGCGGCACCGGAAACCGCAAGCCAGACCAGCGCGGCTTCACCGAGTTCCGCTGCGCGCTGCCCGAAGGCAGCATGGTATATTGCTGGGCATGCCGGCGCACAAAAAACAGTAATTCGGGTATTTCGCGGAATCGCCCACGCAAGGCCATCTCCGCCAAAAACACTTTCTCCGCGGCGCGATAGCCGCGCAGTTTTCCCGTGGTGCGCATCACGTCGGAGCGAACCACTGCGTACGATTCCAGGCACCAAACCGTCTCCAGCAAAATGCCATAAAAGCGGCGAGAAACCGAAGGCGAATCCAGCCCGCGAGGATCATTATCCGCGGCTAAGTCAGCCGAATTACCCAGCACAGAATCATTTGCTTTGCCGGCCTCACCAGGCGGACGCCAGCTTGCAGGATCGTCAGGCGCCAGCTCGCCATTTTCGTCGATCGTAGCAGGGCGAGCATAACACAAAACGGCGTGCGGATCGCGCTCAAACATTTCGACACACCGCGCCAAGAGCGTTGGGGCGCATGTGTCGTCATGCGCATGCCACTTAAAGAATTCTCCGCGCGCTAACTCGAAGGCGCGCGTGAAATTCCAGGCGATGCCTCGATTCTTCTGCTCCCGGTAATAGCGAATGCGCGAATCTTCAGCAGCATACTGTTGGCAAATCTCCGCCGTGCGGTCCGTCGACGCATTGTCGGTAATAATCAATTCGAAATCGGCATACGTTTGCGCGAGCAGCGATTCTATCGCCTCGGCCAAATACTTTTCGCCATTGTAAACGGGCAAGCCAATGCTGACTCGCGGAATGTGGGTTGTCATGCGTTAATGCCCCTGCGCTTGGTACTATCCGTACCGCAATTCTTCGAGCGGCGGTTGGCCCAACCCGCTCGCGGAATTCCATACTTTTATTTTTTGCAAACCCAACAGCGTCAAATACAACGGGTTGAGCAAAAGGTATCGCTTCCATAGTCGTCGAGGTTCGTGCCTTAACCGGTAGGCCCATTCTAATCCAAGTCGTTGCAGAGTTGCTGGCGCCTGCGGCAAAATTCCCGCATGAAATGAAAACGCCGCGCCCACGGCCAAAAGCGGCATCGGCAGCAGAGGTCGCATTTCAAACACGAACACTTCTTGCCGCGGGCAGCCCAATCCCACCAGCGCAATTCGAGCACCGCTGGCACGGATTTCCGCGGCCGCCGCATCGCGCTCTTCGGCGGTAAACCGGCGGAACGCGGACGGCCGGCTCCCCACTATTTTCAATCCCGGATGCTGCTCGACTAGCCGTTGTTCAAGCTGTCGTAAAACCGATTCGGTGCTCCCATATAAAAATATGGGCAACTCTTCGCGCGCGGCTTCGCGGCAAACGTGTTGCATTAGAGTGGGTCCGTACACTCGGTCCGGCAGCTTTTCTCCATGAAGCCACTTCAACGCCCAGCGCACCGGCTGTCCGTCGGGCAAAACAAGATCAAAGTGGTTAAGCCGATACCGATGAATCGGATCCAGCACGCCGGTCATCACCCCGTGGACTGCCAGGGCCGAAACTGCCAATGACCGGCCATTTTGCGCCGCCGACAGAATTTGTTCCACCGCGGCCGAGTAATCGACGGCATTAACTTGCACGCCCAGCACATTGTGTTTGCCGCGGTCGATCATGGTGCCGTTGCCTCCAGCCAGCGCTCGGAGTTGCATTCGTAGATTTCGCGAATGATCCGCGGCACGTCGTATGTCAATTCCCACTGGGGATAGTGTTTCTGAAACTTAGCGACGTCGCTGATCCACCAGATATGATCGCCCGTGCGGTTGGCATCGGAATACGAGGATTTCAGCGGCGCGCCGCTGAGCTGCTCGCACAGTTGGATTGCCTCTAACATGGAGCAATTGCTGAATCGCCCGCCGCCGATGTTATACACCTCTCCGCAGCGTGGCTTCCGGAAGAAATGTTCAAACGCCGAAATTAGATCGGCGCTATGAATGTTGTCGCGCACTTGCTTTCCGCCATAGCCAAACACCTTGTAGGGCGCTGCGGTGGCCGCACATTTCACCAGGTACGCTAAAAAGCCATGTAACTGCGTGCCGCTATGATTGGGACCGGTCAGACAGCCGCCGCGAAAACAAACGGTCTTCATGCCGAAATAACGGCCGTATTCTTGTACCAGCACGTCAGCCGCCACTTTCGAAGCACCAAATAAACTGTGCAGCGTCTGATCGATCGACATTTCCTCTGGAATGCCGTGCACCCAAGCATGGTTGGCTTCAATCTCCCACCGGGTATCTAGTTCCACGAGCGGCAACCGATTTGGCGAATCGCCGTAAACCTTGTTCGTCGATGTGAAAATGAATACCGCTTGGGGCGCAAACCGCCGGGCAGCTTCCAAAACGCGATGCGTGCCAACAGCATTCACGGTAAAATCCGTGGTCGGATCGCCAGCCGCCCAATCGTGCGACGGCTGGGCCGCCGTGTGAATTACCAGCGCAATCTGCGATCCATAGCGCCGGAAGACACCGTCAATTGCATCTGCGTCCCTGATGTCTGCCTCCACGTGGCAGTAATGCTCGCCCAACTCTCGCTCCAGCGTCAGGCGTTGCCACCGCGTCGATGCAGCATCGCCGAAAAACTGGCGGCGCAAATCGTTATCGATTCCCACCACGTCGAGCCCTTGCTCAGCAAAGTGGCGGCAGGCTTCCGAACCAATTAAGCCTGCAGAACCGGTGATGATGGCAACAGACATGTTAGGGAACAACCAGTAAAAATTGGCGGAAATTAAATTGAGTGTCGTTGATACACGGATCAAGTATTTAATGGTGAAAGCATGGGCCGCTGCTTCGATGCGCCGCCGGATAGTGACAGTCTCTCGTGACTTTGATCTGTCGACGACCGTTCTTGCGGCACTGCCAGCAGATTGCCCACTTGCTCGGGGAATCGTCTTTCGGGATTCAGGGCGCCGTCATCATCTAACTGGAACAATTGATAGCCTTGTTCTTTCAGCAATTGGCAGGCGCCGTCCGGCCTCAAATGGAGAAGCTTGATGGCATTCACGTTGACTTCAAACAACACAATTGGCCGCCAGCGCTGGAGCACTTTAATCGCTCCTCGCAGCGCCAATTCCTCGGCACCTTCGACGTCTAGTTTGATGAAATCCACTCGCTCGAGTTTTTCCGTGCTCACCATCTCATCGATCGAAACCACAGTCACTTCGTCGAACGCTGTGTTCTCATCCGCTCCTAGAGAAAAGGCATTTTCTTGTCCCAAATGGTGATACAATCGTGCGATGCCGCAATGATCTGACAGCGCCTCGTGACGAATGCTCACCTGCTGCCATTGATTCAATGTCTGTGATCGTTGCAACGCAGCGAAGCATGTCGAACCTGGCTCGAATGCAACCACTCGGCCGGTGCGGCCAACCCAATGGGCTGCTGTAAATGCAAAAACTCCCGTATTGGCCCCGCCGTCGATAAAAACCATTCCAGGTTTCAAGTACCGTTCCAACAGCATCAATTCGGGCTCGTATTTTTCGCGAAACACATAGGGCGAAGTGCATCCGCCGCCGCGCCAGCGGGGGGGCAAATAAAGCCAATAGTTCCAGCGGCCAAATTTTGCCCGCGCGGGAATGCCCAGCAGGCAATGAATTGACCACGCACCTGCGCGAAATAACACTAGTGCCGGCTGTTGCTGGTATACCGGATGGCGCCGCAATTTACCAAAGCGTTCCAATAACTTTTGTAGTGGCATTTCGCACCAAAATTAGTGGCCGGATGATTCGGCCGTCTCAACAAATATTTTTTCCATCCGTTCCCAATAGCGATTTGCGGTGAATTCGCGCAAAAACTTTTCCCGCCCCGCATCGCCCATCGCGTTTCGCAATTCCGCTTCAGCCTGTAATTGCTCAAGACGATCTGCCACAGCCGCTGCATCTTGAACGTTCACCAAAAAACCGGTCACACCGTCGTCCACAATTTCGGGAATGCCGCGCCATCGAGTGGCCACCACCGGCACGGCGAACGACATCGCTTCGACCAGTACCAGGCCGAACGTTTCCGCTTCGTAAAACGTGGGCAGACAGAGCACGTCGGCCCCGGCAAAAGTTTTCCATTTGGCATCGCCGGTCAGGATGCCCAAAAATCGAATGGCTGAATTCAATTTCAATTGACCGATCCGGACGCGTACCCCCTCTTCAAATTCCGCAGAGACAAATTGCCCAGCCACATTCAGTTCAAACGGTACACCTCGTTCTGCAAGCAATGCGCACGCTTCAATCAATACCAATAGGCCTTTGGACTCGCTCAGGATTCCGACAAATAAAATCTTTAGCGGCGGCGCCTGAGTCGAATCATTCTCATCCAACACCGTCGCAGCTAAACTATTTATTCCATCACCGGCACTTCCCAGTGAATGAAATTCCGAGCCCGACAATGTTTCGATCACTCGGACAACATTCCGCTGCTGGCCGTGTCGAAACGCTCTTTGTACAGGAAACCGCTCAAATTCATCCTCGATCCCGTACGGTAGAACGTAAGCACGCCGCGCTTGTAGCACCTGTGCGTCATTGGGCGACCCGTATGAAATCCGAATTGCCGCATGCGCGCCGAACAAAGCTCTACGAAACAGCCATTGCACGAGCGGTGAAAACTGCGGATATAGCTGCGAAATGCCGCCGGCGTGAAAATACAAAATTGTGCGGCGAAACATCCATCGCGTGCACAGCAAAATTGTCAAATCGCGATATACCGGCACTGGATTTGGTCCCGCCGGCGGATAACACAGCACCGTCGGTCTATGCACGTACCGACAATAAACAATCCGGGCGACGACAGCCATCAAATGAATCAATTTGCCAATTCGAAAGCGCCCCACTTCGGCAATCGAATCTGAAAATGCCATCCGCACATGAAATAGTTCTACGCGCGCAAACTTTCCGCGCAACAAGCGTTCGATCATGATCGCTTGACCATGATACGGCGGCGGAGTTTGCCCGACGATCAAAACTTTCACCCGCTCAGGCATTTGCGATAGACCTCAATGGACTGCTCTGCAATTGCGCTCCACGAAAATCGCTTACCCGCCGTGTTGGCTTTCGCCGCCAAAGCTTCGCGAAGTTCATGAGATTCCAACAATGTTTCCAATCGCGCGGCAAAGGCTGCGCTATCATCGGCGTCGACCGTCTCGACTCCGTAAGTGTCTTCGTAGTCCGGCGGCGTAGAAATGCCACACGTCGTCAGCACTGGCAAGCCGTTTACAACCGCTGCCATCAAGCTGCCGCGGTTTTCTGCCGCGCCCAGCGTAAACGGAAAAGCGGCCACGTCTGCCGCCTGCAATAATTCGGCAGCGCGCTGGGGCGTTTCACCCCGAACCAAAATCGCCCAACCCTCGCGATTTCCAGTCCCCAGGCGAGCCATCATCTCACGCTCGTATCCAGTAAGTGCATGCGGGAGTGTTCCGACAGTGCTAATCACCATTGCCCGGGCCGCCGCTCCGCGGCGATGTATCGCTTCAACCGAATCCAGCAGTGTGTGCAATCCCTTGTCGGGCCGGACTTCCCCGAAATAAACTGCAATTCGTTCGTCGGCCGCGAGGCCCAATTCGCTCCGCACCTGGTGCCGACGAGCTGAATTAGGCGGTAGCCCCGGCACATTGGACGCAATCGGAATCAACGCGGCTCGGCCCGCGGCAAATGGCGACCACCGCAAAGCCTGTTGTCGGTCACGCGGATGGACAAATACTAGCGCGTTATTTGCCCACAACATCGGCAATACCCGCAAACGCCATCGCAGTCGATGTTCATGAAATCCGTGCATTGTCACGACCAAAGAATTCTGACGCTGTATGGTGCGAAACAGCGGCGGCAGCAAGTTGATCATCAATCGCCGCTGATAATTCGTTAGCGATGGATATTGCACGTGTACAATGGTGCCCGGTCCCAGTTTGCCTGCAGCGCGTAAAATTGGCCGTATGTCTTTTGCGGTCCAATCGCTCGCCAATCGATGCACTTTGACACCGTCGATCGTTTCTTCTTGCTTCAGTCCAGCAACAGCTTTCGTCAGGACGCCAACCTCGACGCCCTTCAGGACCAAAGCGCGGGCCAAATTCGCCGTATAGTCGCCAATGCCGCAAATCGACGGCGGAAATTCGTCGGCGACCAAGAGTACGCGAAGGTTTTCAGCAGAACGAATCATTCAGAAGTCTTTGTGAATCGGTACGGTTGGCTTTTTTTGGTGGTCAATAACTAACAGTCATCTCTGCGCGCGCCTTCTCCGCAATCCGTTGATTTTGATTCTTTCCTGTTTGTCGCAACGTCAGCACAACATAGGTATATTTCAGACCGTGATAATCCCAACGGACCGCTCTTTCGCCGCAGTTGAAATCCACCGGGCCCACAAGTTCAAATCCGCGATCATCGGCTAACCGCAATGCCGATTCCAATTCTTGGCGCGTGAAAACATGAATTGGCGCGCCAAAATCGTATTTGCCGGACGTATCGACGGGAGTTTCCCAAAAGTCGGTGGAAAGTATTAACAAACCATTGGGCTTGATGATCCGCGCCATCTCCGTGAAGAATGCCGGCAAACTCACGCCATGTTCGATCACGCTCAAGCAGCCAACGGCGTCAAAAAACCTGTCGGCAAACCGTGTGCTGGTAATATCCCCCGGTTCGTAGCAAATCGGGCCACGCCGAATGGGTCTTTTGAATACGAGGTTGATGCCGGTCAAATTCCGGTAACCATACGTATATAAAGCCGGAAGAAAACTCGAGTAAACCTCCGCGCCGGCATCCAGCACGCGCGCCTCTGGCGATGTTTCCGTCAAAACCTGCGCGACGGCCGCAAGCGTGTCCCAATTTTTTGGATCATCCGGATGCCGCGGCAAACGCAATGACCGCAGCTCTTTCAATGCCTTTTGCCATTGTTCTTCCGATTTTAGCGCCCCCTGCACGGTCGCCGGCGCCGGACGCGCAACCGGTGGAAATTGTACGCCGAACCGCATTCGCAAATATGTTCGATAAATTCCTTCGTGGCGCAGCATCGCATCGCGCAGTCGGTGCACGCCGCGGCGAGCAAACCGGTATCCAGGTCTTAACAATCGTTTGATCATGTGCATCACGGCGCCTCCGCAAGTTGAGTGTCCAGGTATTGCGCCGGGTCAACGAATGCCAGCATCGCCAGCCCAGATAATGCCACCAGCGGTACGAATCCCGGATTTGCAAAGGCCGATTCTGTGATGCCGTGTACCAAAATGAAAAGCAGTAGCATTGCGACAAAACCAAAGCCCATGCTTGGCATCGCGCGGTCTAATCGAAAAGCTCTAATTAGCCCCAATAAAACGAAGGCGACCGACAAACCCGCGCCGACCAGACCAATGCCCAGCGTCAAATCCAAATATGCAGAATGGGCAACGGAAATCGCCCACTGTTGCGAATCCGAAATATCCTCAATGTTTTTTGGGACCCAAAAGCTGCTGAAGCCGTACCCTTGCCAAGGTCGCTGCCCAATCGATTCGCTTAGTTCTTCCCACAACGGCACGCGGCCGGTCAGAGCGCCCACCTCTTCATCTTCCCCCCTTCCCAACAGCGCGGACTTCGCGACACGATCTATCAGGCTGTCTCCCGCAATCAACATCAGCCCGCACGCCACGAAAATCGCGGCTCCTGCGGCAACTAATTTCTTCTGCCACGAAACCGTGATAAACCACAAGCTTGCTTCCGCCACCACGAGCGCAGCCAGCGGCGTCCGCGATTTTGTCAACCACAATGCGACCAGCCCTGCGCCGGCCAATGCCCATAATACTCGACGATGGTGCGGTGAATACACAGCCAGATAACTGGCAGCGATCACCAACAGCGAGCAGTTCAATCCCTGGAAGTTCGGATGCACCGTACCTGCCAACCGGTGGTAAAAGCTCCCCGGATGAAAAGTTCCTAAGGCAATTTCGGTCAACACTCCAATCGCCAAATACCCAGCCGAGCAGAGCATCGCCGCTGCCACTAACTCGCGCGGCTTCAACGATCGTGCAGCAGCTAAGGCCGCGAGGGCAACGCAACCAGCGAAAACCAGTCGCCGGGCGGCAATTGCCGGATCAATCGACCAAAACCAACTCGCCGCACACCAACTTGCAGCCGCGGCCATTAAGACTGCTAACACGCTGCTCATACGCAACGGATAACCGTTCTTACGAAGCAGAATCAGCGCACTGACGAACCCTAAAGCAAAGATGGCAACTTGGCGACTGGTATTCCCTTCCGACGTCACTGTTTCCATGAATTCGCTGCTTCCGCTGTAATCCTCGAAGCGTGAGATCAGCCACGTGTGGTCGCTGACAAAAAACACCAAACCAACAAATCCGACTGCCACCATTACACGCCGCCAGCGCAGCAGCGCAGCGCTGGACGACTTGGAAGCCAGCTCGCTAGGGACTGTTTCAAAATTTGCAGTATCTACGATTGACGACATTATTCTATGCAACCGCCATGCTGTCACGGCTGGCCCGATAAAACCAAAAAATCTTGATGGCCGTCACCACGACGGCTCCAATTAATGCGGCCCACGCGGCTCCAATGACTCCGTACATGCCGATTAAGCAGCGGCCGGCGATACCCGACACGAACAAACCCGCCGTGTTGGCCAAAAAAATCGTCGTGGGCCGATTCAGAGCCGTTAATCCATTTTCTGCACTGATGGACATGGCTTGCAGCACCATACTGAATGCCAGAATCGATACCACGTCCTCTTGCCCATGCAGCTTCGCGCCAAAAAACACAACCAACAAAGTGCCGCCGAACAACAGAAGCAAGCCATACAGCACGCTCACCACCAAGGTCATCACCAGCCCAATTCGAATCGTTAATCGTCGCAGCGCTGCCAGACCGTCGGCATGATATGCATAGATGGCCTGCGGTCCCAAATAGTTGTACAAGCCGATCAGAAGCGGATTCGCCACCATGATCAAACTCCAGCTAACCGCGAATCGCCCTGTGGCCGCCGCGCCGGAAAAAATCGCCAACATCCACGATGGGCTGTATACCATCACCAAATACACAATTTGCGCGGCCAAGGCCCATTTTCCAAACGACCAACTCAGCCAAAAATCAGACCATGATTTCGTTTGCCGAACTGCAAAATGGCCGCGCAGTAGAAACAGCGCCCCTAGCCCCGCGATCGCGCATGCCAGGCCAATAACGCAAAACGTGCTGGCTGCGGTGAGATGTCCTGTACTTTTGAGCGCCCACAGGCCGCCCAATTGTAGAACAGCGACGAACATGTCCAGCAATAAGACAGTTACCACTTGCAAATGAACAAATGCCAGCCGGCGCACAAATTCTCGTGCCAAAATAAATGGAAGCATAGCCGCAAGAATGAATGCGACGCCGTCAAAGCTGCCCGCACTCCAACTCGCCAAAACAACTCCAACGATCAGTAACAAGAAGCTAGCCAGCCCCGATAGCAGTCCTTGATGAATAAGCGTGCTGCCGGCGTATCGTTTTCGCTCCTGTCCACGCAAACGGTTGCCGAACACTGCGTATGGAGTGGAAATCAGTGCGTTTTGTATACAGGTTGCCAGCAAAACGACGCTGAACCCCAATTGATACAGGCCCAACTGATGTTCTGCGGCTTCGATCCCGCCGCCTATCGTCCGTCGCAGCAGCACCATGGTCAAAAAATTGACCGCACTGACGACTCCCTGATCAATTAGCGCGATAGCGCTCTTGCGAAATACGCTTCCACCGGCAAATGCGTCAAAGAAACGCCGTGGCCAAGAGACAGCAGTCGCCTCAATTTCGTCGAAGGCCGATTCTGGCAGTGCAGCATGAGATCTTCCTTGCACTTGCCCGACTGGAGCCGGCGCAATATTTCCGCTGACCGGCAGCACCGTCCCAGCACGGTCACGCAGTTCTTGAATCTGTGGTTCAAAGCTCGATCCGGGTTCAAGTATGAGCGCGTCCTCCAGCGACATTACATTTCTCCCGAATAACTGCCGACCACGACTGGTTCGGGGCGGCAGCTCTTGTCGGACAGTTCCGTCATCGAGTCCACATCCGGCAACGCCTGCATGCCAAGAATTTCACGATAAATTGCGGCCATCCGCTGGCCCTGTCGATTCCACGCGTAGTATTCCGCCCTTTCGAGGGCCCCACGGCTCAGTTGCTGTAACTCTTCGCGATGATCGTGGCACCGCGTCAATGTTTCCGCCAGCAATCGAATTGCCTCACTTGGCTTTGTGACGGCCAATTTCAAACCGCATTGAGCGGTCACAATTTCGCCGGCGCCTTGATGATTGAAACACACCACCGGAGTTCCCGCGGCCAGCGATTCCAACATTACCGTTCCGCTAGTGTCGCGCAAACTGCTGAACACAAACACATCGGCCCAGCGAAACCGCACCAATGCCTCATCGTGGTCGAGCCATCCCAGCCATTGGCAGTGCCGATCAACGTCGAGGTTCCGCGCAATTCGTCGCCAGCGTTTTTCCAAAGGGCCACGGCCAAGAATTTGCAATTCGTATTTCACATGCTGAGGAAGTGCCGCCAACGCATGCAGCAATAAATGCAATGCTTTGCGATGTTCAAACACCCCACTCCACAGAATTCTTAACGGTCCGCCATGCTGGAACTCGCGCACCGGCGGCATCCGATCCACATGTACGCCAGTCTCCAGCATCACCCGGACCGGCGCCCGCCGCCGCTTCGCGATTGCTCTGGCATTGACGGAAGTAGCGGCCAAAAGCACTTTCGCTTTGCGCGCGGCGAATCCCACACGTCGTGCGGTGCGCAGCTGCAAGGTATTCAGTAAATTGCGAATTAGCTCGTTTGTCGCTCCGCTCCAGCCGGCGCCGGTCAGAAATCGCCACGGATAGTTTTGCGCTCCGCCGACCGGCCCCCAAACAAGCGGCGCATCGAGCTTCCACAAATAACCAGGCTCCCGAAAACCATTCAGATTCAGTTGATGAATCAGATCGAACTGCACTCGAGCGTGCATTTCGCTTGCAATTCGGAATGCGCGGCGATGCCAAAAGTTGTACGCCGCGTAAAACATTCCTGGAACACGCCGTAGCAAAACCTCAGCACGGCCTGGCGGCACAAACGCAAATTTCAAATTGGCGATCGCACCCTGTTGGCCTATAAACCGTTCGATTGCCGTCCGATTGTATTGTTCGTCGCACAGCACCCATGTCTCGAAGTGTTTGGCTGCTTGAAGCGTCCAATTCCATCCCAAGCCGGGTTCGGAACCGAAATCCGGATTGCACAAATGAGCTAATATCAATAGCCGCGGCCGTTCGGGAAATGAAGTTGTCATGCCGTCATCACCATTATCACTTTCGTCACCCAAAATCACTTTGCGCCGCGTCGCAATACGACTGCCGGAACGGTAGTCACCAAGATTTTGAAATCCTGCCAAAGTGATTGCCGCCGCATGTACTCCAAATCCATCCGTACCCATTCGTTGAATGTCACCTGCGACCGTCCTCGCACCTGCCAAATGCACGTCAGACCAGGCATCACGTCCAGCCGCCGCCGCTGCCAATCGAGACAAGAAGCGGTTTCATCGCACGGCAACGGTCGAGGCCCAACCAACGACATATCGCCCTTCAGCACATTCCAAAGCTGAGGCAGTTCGTCAATACTCGTATCTCGTAAGAACCGACCCAGTCGGGTCACTCGTGGATCGGTGCTGAGTTTAAATGCAGGCCCGTCTTGCTCGTTAAGCGGCAATAATTCCGATTTCCGATGCTCCGCATCGACCACCATCGAGCGAAATTTGTACATCAGAAACGGCCGACCCCCGCGTCCGCTGCGCAATTGTCGAAACAATACTGGACCGGGCGAACTGACTTTGATGACCGCCGCCATTAGAAAAAAAAGTGGCGACAGGAGTACCAAACCGACCACGGCGCCGATCACGTCAATCGTGCGCTTCCACGGCGGCATAGCCTGGACGAACAACATTTCCAAAGCGTGTACGGGACGATTATCTTCCCGAGTGCGACGTTCGGGAATCGCTTCGTCAAGCTCGCTTGTCTCGGTGGGATAGCTATAAACCCGACACATCGGCTCTGGAGCCGGCGCCAGCGATTGGCAGACATCTTTTGCAAGCTTCCAGGCACCGCGCGGCGGCGTTCCCGGCAATATCACGCCAATCCGGTTTCGATCCAGCCATCCCGCTTCATCGGTGGCGCGAAGTCGCCGCTGCAAAATCACGGGCAACTTAGCGGGCAGATCGTGTGCCTTTGCATCGTCGAATGCGGAAAAAGCCAGCAAACAAAATCGGTCGCCGCTTCGATCGCTGCGAGCCCGTTCCCGGGCCAACACTTGCCGAAATTGTCGTACCGAGAGCAGCCCGCTATCTCGGTCATTACTTGCGTGCTTCGCCACGCGGCGAAGTGCAGAAACCAAATTGGAGAACGTCATAGCTGGAGGAATCAACGTTGAATGTCATATATTGCAAATGGGCGACTTCGCCGCTGTTGTGTGTGATTGGCCCCGCAGCGGTCAGTTCGTTCTTCGTAAAAATTTGATGATTAAAGTTTTCGGCTCCATCCAAAAGATTAGGGATTAGCGGGTTAGTACAGCTTCACTCATACGGGCATGGCCATTCTCCGCGACGTGACCTGAATCGTTCCACGCGTCCGCCGCAAATGCCAGGCCGAGGCCGCCCAACAACCCAACCACCATGGCCAGTGCCATGTTAACGAGCGAATTCGGTTTTATTGGCTTTAGATCGAACGTTGCAGGCTGCACAATACTGACGTTCGATTTCCCTTCCTCCGCCATCGCGCGATCGATCCGCGCTTGTTCCAGGCTATCTGAATATTTGTGATAATTGGCTTCATCAAGTTGCACTTCACGCTGCAGCTGAGTAATCCGCATTTCGTCGGCATTTAACTTTTGCAGGCTTTCTTTTTCGGCGGCCAACTCCGTTTTCAGCCGATCGGTTTTGGCTCGCAACGCTGCCAACGCCGGCTCATCTTTGAGCAATTGCACTTTGATTTCCTCGAAGGCCTTGCTGGGACCGGTTTTGGTTTGCGTGCGTTGAGGTTCTTGATTTAAAACTGCCTGTGCATCCTTAATCTGTAGGCGAACTTCCTTTAACTGCGGATGATTGTCGGTGAATCGGCTCGCTAAATCTTGCTCCCGGATTTGCAGTGCGTAAAGCTGTTGCCGCATTCCGTCCGAGGCATCATTCGCAAAGCCCACGGTTTGCTCCATGACTTGCGTCGTCGGCAGCGAGTCCAGTTGCAGCCGCAATTGTTTTACCTCGGCTTCCGACGAAGCCAACTGTGCGGAAGTTTGCAGCAGATCGTCTTCCAAATGACCGATCCGATTTACAACAATCGTCCTCCGGCCTTCCGGCTCGGCCAGCTCGGTGCTGTCTTTCAAGTTTCGAAGTTCTTCTTCCTTTGTTTGCAGTCGCTGCCGAATGGCATCCGTTTGTTGTGACAAGAATTGCTGCGCACCAGGTGTCCGGTTTAACCGAATGTAATCGTCAACAAAATAATCAATCAATCGATCGACCACCGCTTGCGCTAAACCAGGATCGTGCGCATCGTAGGTGATTTGTACGACGTTCGACTTTCGAACTACCTCTGCATTGAGCGATTTGCTAAGCCGGCGAACCGCGTCTTGCGAAACCTGCAACGATGAAACGCCTTTGGGTATTGCGGGATCATCAGCTGCAGAATCAGCAGATTTTAAATTGGAAATATTCGAGTCGACATTCGTTGCCACCACCGGCTGTAAATTTGGCGGCGCGGTCACTTGCGGTTCCGAGGAATTCCATGCCGTCCGTTCCAAAACAACATCGGCGCCAATCGAAGCGACTACTTTTTCCAGCAACGCGTGGCTGCGCAAAATTTCGATCGCCGAATTAATTTCGGTTTCCCGCGATTGCTGAACGGTCAAAATCGGCGTCGAGGCAACCGTCGCAGTCGGATCCATCGACATGTTTTCTCGACCTAGACGCAGCAACAATTCGCCTTCCGACCGGTATGTCCTGGGCGATAACCAGTTCACTACGGCAGTCCCGCATACCACTGCTAGAAAAAAAACCGATGCTTTCTTGCGGTGTTGCCATGGCACACGCACAAAACTGCGCAGTTGATTATCGGACGAAGTTGCGGCAATCATGGGAGCAGAAGGTGGGACGCTGATAGCAGCGCGAACGCCAGGATTTGATTTGGGAGGAGGGCGTCACCGCAACCGTGTTCCTGCCAGTTACAGTTAGCGGCCAGTATAGCGGCGCATTACACGCGGGGAAATATACCGGGAAATATTTTTCGCCACATTTTTTCCTCAAAATCGCATAAAATCGTTTGATCTGTAGGCCCAGAGCTATACCCCTCGGTTGTTGTTTGTCCAGAGTGTTTCATTATTGACCAACTTGCGATCGCATCCTGCGGCAACTAAGCTGATATTGCCAGTGCGTGATTTCAATATCTTCACGTTCACTGAGGCGGCAACTTTGATGAACCATTTTCTCTCGACGGGGCAAGGATTTAGCCAATCGATCTCAGGCCTCCATCAGGCCGTCCTCGACGCCTTGCCCGAGGCGCTGTTTTTGATCGATTCTGCCAGCGGTGAAATGCGGTCGCTAAACGCCGCTGCGGCGCGATGGGCTCCGCCTGAGTTAGCCGGCGCTCCCACCTGGAACGTCGCTCAACTACTCCCAGAGCTTAACCTCGAAAAGCTATCGGACTGGGCAAGCAGCTTTCACTTATGCCGGGCGGTAGAACCGGCCACATGTATTCGCCGAGAAGTCGTGTTGCATCTCTATCCGTTATCCGAACAAGCGCCGACATCTGAACCCAAAAATCAAGATTCCAAGAGCGCATCGCTAGATCACTCGCGTCTGTTGATCCTCGGGCTTCGGTCAGTCAATAGCGCAGCGGGCCCCGAAACGACGACGGCCCAAGATGTATTTCACGACGCGTTTCACGATCCCTTGACGCGGCTTGCGAACCGCAGGTTGTTTCATCGCCGCCTGGAAAGAATGGTCGAGCGTGCTAGCCGTTCGAATTGTTGTTTCGCTGTATTGTTTGTCGATTTGGACCGCTTCAAGAGCGTCAACGATCGTTTCGGTCATACGCTCGGCGATCGATTTTTGATTTCCGCGGCCCGTCGCTTGATCGACGCAGTCCGCCCACAGGACATGGTCGCACGCCGCGATGGCGATGAATTCACTATCTTGCTGGACGATCTCGATCGACCCGAAGATGCCGTCGGCGTTGCCCAGCGAATTGTCGACTATCTACAGTTGCCGCTGATTGTCGAACAAAATAAACCTGAAAGCACCTCCGTCGAAATCGGCGCCAGCATCGGAATCGCCATCGCTGCGGATGGGTCGCTTACCGCGGAAGAATTGATTGCCTGTGCCGACGCCGCGATGTACCACGCCAAGGCCTTGGGCGGCGGCGTGTTTCTCGCTCGGGATGGCTTGCGCGGTTATCGCGACGTCCTGCCCAAACGAAAAAAGCCGCTTCCTCGTTAAGTCGGTTCTTTCGTTCTGCGCTTGCCTCTGGTACGCCGGGCCTTTACAGTGAACTTAGGCACCTGATTTCGAGTCAGCGGGCCCTCGTGCCGGGCTCGTTCCTGGATCGCCTCAATCGCGCCTGCTCCACAAACTGCGTATCGCCTGCAGCGTATCGCTTATTCTGGATGCCATGAAGTTATTCGATCAGTTTTTATCGATGCTCTCCAGCAAAGTCGACGTGGACGCCAAATATGAGATGTTGCGCGAAACGGTCTCGGGCACTATGTCAAGCTTTTTCAAGGTCCGCGATCGCGAAACTGGCCAAATTGTCGGCCTAAAAATTCTCGATTCCGAAAAGTCGAACATCGTCGAAAGTCGCTTCAAAGGCTGCAACAAACCAAGCGAAGCCGAAGTCGGCCTGACGCTAATCCACCCAAACATCGTCAAAACGCTGGGCCACGGCACCTCGTACGACGGGAAACAATTCATTGTTCTGGAATTCCTCGAAGGGGTCGGTCTCAATTCACTACTAATGAGCCGCAGCCCGCACTTGGACGGCCGCCGATTGATCCTGATACGTAAAATGGCCGAAGCAGTCGCCGCAGTGCACAAGGCTGGCTACATTCACCGCGATATCTGCCCGCGCAATTTCATGGTCTCGCCGCAGTTCGATCGCGTTACTTTGATCGATTTCGGCCTCACTCTGCCTGCCAAGCCGGAATTCATGCAGCCGGGAAACCGAACTGGCACGCCCAACTATATGTCGCCCGAAATTGTGCGCCGTAGAAAGACCGATCAACGCGTCGACGTCTTCGCCTTCGGCGTGACCGCCTACGAAGTAATGACCTTTGATCTCCCCTGGACACGCGGTATAGACGGCCGTGCCGCGCTGGAACACGACCTGGCCCCACCCATCGAAATCCTGGATCGCCGGCCAAAGCTCAACAAAACCTTGGCCAAAGCAATCATGTGGTGCCTTGTCGCTAATCCGGACGATCGCTGTCCTAGCATGGATCGCTTTCTCAGTGCCATCGACAGCGTTAAATCCGAAAACGCGACCTGAACGCGCCTCACCGCAGTCGCATCGCGCATCATGCGGTGTACGCTTTCTTAAGCTCCGCCTTCCGCCTGCTTCCGCCTGCCTTCCGATTCTTCAACCCCTGCCGCTGGCTTTTGCTCCGGGGTCAACCGTTTATAAGTTCCGCTTTGCCAACGAATAATGTCATTCTTATAAAACGGCGAAAACCGGCTTTCGCTTGGTCCGCCCGGCAAATTCGTCCATGCCTCGTTTGTGCCCAGGTCAGTCACGAAGTGATACGAGGGGGCGAAAGTCGTTTCCCGCTTGGCGGTTGTTAGCAAGTGCCCTTGAAATGGCGTGGCATAACAGCCCGGCATCGCCATCTGCCGCGTGTCAAAACCCAAATAACGTCCCATCCGCCGGTTCCCAATAAATCGGTTGACGAAATGAAAAGAATTGAATTCACCCCAGGGCATGTCAGGTTCATCGGTGAGCTTTTCCGCTGCCCGACGAATCAATTCTCCTTTGTCGCGCCCAACCCACCAGCGCGAAGTTTCCTCTTTCAGCAGCCGATCGATGCAAGTTAGCACCATGGTTGAAAAGCCAAATCGGGAAGATAGATACAGCATCCGCCGCCAGCCGATCCCGCCCCCTTCCCGATGCGGCGCTTCGCCGAAAATTTCCAACAGCACATTCCGGTAAAGTTTTGCAAACAGCGTTGCTTCCAAATTCGCCGGATCATAGCTGTAGTTCCAGGCGGCCAACCGGCTTTTTAGCGCGCTCTCCGGCAGCTGCGGCAGGAAAATGGCCAGCAGCTCCCTGGCCTGCACGCTTACCACATCGTACTGCAACCGTTGCATGTCACTCACAGTCGCCTGGGGCAATTCGCGTAAGCGTTCCACAATCCGACGCTTCCGATAATCCGGCACCGGCATCGTTACCAAGGGAGGATCGCCCGGAGCGTTGATATTTTCATTCGCCGTCGCAATAAATCCTTCCGGGGGATCGTAAATGTGGGGCAGATAATAATTCTCCAACCGGCCCCGCCAATGATTGGATTCATCCCATGCCGGCACAGGCAGCAGCCCGCTGTTTGCCGGATTGCGTTTGGGTATCCAGCCCCCGCCTTGCATCCCAATGTGCCCTTGCCGATCCGCGAACATCCAGCACAGCGTGGGCTGTGGACATTCCAGTGCCACTTCCATTGCATCGGCGGTTGATCGGCAACCTACCAAGTCGAGCCACGTGGCAATCGATCGCGAAGAGCCAACACCGTTTCCGATCCAGCTAAACGTCAAATAGTAACCCGCCCCCGCACTGCCTGGATCGCTTTCTAAGATTCCCTGAGGATTGAAATGTACCCGCAGTGTTTCCGCGGGCCCCGATTTGCGCTGAATTACTTCCGATCGCAATTGAAAGTCGCGCCATTCTTGTCCTCGGCGGTATTGCCAACCCGAGCTGCCGCCGGGCCGGCAATCTTCAATAAAATAGTCAATCGTGTCCCCCTTCATATACGTCACGCCCCACGCCAGCTGACCCGTGCGCCCCACGCCGAACAGGGGACATCCCGGCAGCGTGGCGCCCATGACATACTCGCCGTCCCACTTCAAAACCGCCTCGTACCAAATTCCCGGCAACCGGTTGATTTCCAAATGCGGATCCGACGCCAACAAAGCATGACCGCTGGCGCTCCGCGCCGGGGAAACGGCCCACGCATTACTTCCCGCCAGCCGCGGCAAATCGGTCAATAATTCAATCGCCTCATCAGAAAGCTGGCTGGCAATCCTCACCCGACGCAGCAATTCCAAATTCACTCGGTCCAATAGCGGAAAGAAAAGCTCCCGCAATCGCGAATCGTCGATCCCCGTTTGAATTAGCTCCAACAGCAGCCGTTCATTCTGTTGTTGCCCGACCGCCAGGCCGCCGTAGCTCAACAAATTGCCGATCAACAAGACCGCTTGCTGATTCCAGGGTTCCGGATGAAAACCCGTGGCCCACATCGGCAGAGACCGCCCCGATTCGCGCAGTCCGTCGTTCACCCCTTCGCAATATGCCGTGATGTCGCCGAAAGTCCGATCGTCGAGCCGCCGAACTTCATCATCCAATAATAGGTGCAGACCGACGCGGCGAAAAAATCGATCAGTTTCCAATAGCTCCGGCTTATCGGCAATTAATTCTGCCGAGCGTCCGCTGGCCAAAGCCCGCGCAAAAAGCATCTGCGTCGGCCGATCCAGCCCGTGCAAATATCCAAGCCCATATAGCGCTGCCCGCCAGGAGCTCGCCATCAAATGCGGCACCCCATTTTCATCGCGAAATGCCTCCAATCGGCGGCGTGCGTGTTTTAGGTGCAGCGGTTGCATAGGATCGATAAATCAATCTTGCCGTAATGGTCCGTCAATCGTAACCTCGTCGTGCTCTGCTGGTGAACTTCAGAAGCCATAACGGCCTTTGCAATTATGCTGTCCTCAGAACCCACCGCAGCGGAATAACCCGTCATGGCCGCGTATAACTTCATTACGATCTGGCGGTTTCCCCAGCCCATTGACCGAGTCTGGTCGGCCATCAACGCGCCGGAAGATTATCCGCGTTGGTGGCCCAATATCTTGTTCTACCAGTGTCTCACTCCAGAGAATCCGCGTAGCGTGGGCGCCCAAGGCCGCCGGACGGTCCGCGGTTTCCTGCCTTATTCGCTCCAATACAATACGATCATCACTAAGTCCGATCCGCCGCATGAGTTGGCATACACGGCCGACGGCGACTTGGTCGGCGAGGGTCGCTTCATCCTCAAAGAACTGCCCGATGTGCGATCAGCCGCTGTGCCCAGCGGCAACGGCACCGAGGTCACCATTCATTGGAACGTCGATACGAAAGGACGCTGGCTCAATCGCCTGGCGCCTGTCCTAAAGTGGCTCTTCGCCGCGAACCATCATTACGTCATGCGCCGCGGCCAGAGGGGCCTGGCGAACTGGTTACAAAGAATCAATTCGACAGTTGCCGAAATAAGATAGCCCAAGCGCAAAGCAAACTCAAAATGATTGCCGCGCCCCGAAGTTGAACCACAATTCCAGCACTTTTCGGCGCTTTTAGCCAATACCGAAATGACTTGGTCAGCATTGGCATCACGGCCCACTGTAAAATCGAAACGCTTAATGCGTTGCCAATCAGGATCGAAATCGCCACGCCCAGCGATCGAGTGTAAGATGCGACTAGCAACGTTAGAGTCATCACGGTCGGATACAATCCCAGCCAAACCGTCAGTGCCATTTTCCAACTGGCCGGGAGTTTTGAATCTTCTCCGGAATTCGCAAACCACTGGCCAAACCCTGCCGACAATGTTTTCAACCGAAATTCGCCCAAGTCGCGTTGCAGTTTGCCAATCCATTCGGCGCGTTCGGGCGATTGCAGCCATCGTTCCAATGAAGTGCGGTTATCGAATTGCACCACAACCACCCATTCATTGCTGTCGGCACTGGCAGGTGGGTAGATATCGGTCCGGCGATAGCCGGAAAAACGCTCCACAGCCAGCGTAATTCCACGCTGCAACTCTAGAAATCGTTCTTGCGCAGCGGGTGGAACTCGGTGAACTACGACCGAGGTGGCCTCAGTCCGATGTTCCTCAAAATGCAGCGTACTTGGCTCCTCGCAGACCATACTCATCGAAAGTTCCTCTAATTTTAGCGCCCAGCCAAACCGGCTACATTAAGGCAGTCACTGCGCAAATGCCGTCATTGTATGTCTAACTCGATAGCGCCCAGTTCTAATTGATGCTTTCGATGGGCTTATCAAATTAGTAGTGAATCTTGTCTGCCTTGGCTTGATATTGTTTCCAGACTTCAACTGCTTCGTCCTGCAGAATCTGCTGGCACGGAAGCGAACGCTTTTCCGGCGGCAAACTCAGTTCCTTGTAAAATGGCTGATCATCGAAGTCGCCATACTGTTTGGCGTCGTTAATCGTAGCCGCGTAATACAACTTATCGATTCTTGCCCAATACGCCGCCGTCAAGCACATCGGACAAGGTTCAGACGAGGTGTATAAGGTGCAGCCGTTCAATTTAAAGGTCTGCAACTTTTTGCAAGCTTGACGGATAGCCTCGACCTCGCCGTGACAGGTGGGATCGTTGTTTGCCACGACGCGGTTGATTCCTTCTCCCACAATTTGGCTGTCTTTCACAATCACAGCCCCAAACGCACCGCCGGTGCATTCCTCCAAGGCGGCACGCTTCGAAAGCTCGATCGCGCGGCGCATAAACCGCTGATGGTCAGCTAAGGTCGGCTCAGATGGTTGCGAGCGCCGCACTGAATTCGGCGTGTTTTCCAGAACTATATTAGACATTGCAAACCCTCCCTATCTCTAGGAATGTTGTTTTCTGTTGCAAAACGACTGGCCCCGGGCTCCACTTCCCGGTGGCTACCAAAAGATAACATCTACCCAGTCATGTGACTTCTTGCCGGAAGTCGCACGGACTAACGAAATAACCGTCAAACCCGACAACGCAATTACCGATCAATCAAGGGATTGATATACCACGATGAAGTTGCCTTATCTTGGCTCTATAATGCGATTAGAACAAACTGCAGTTTCGCGAAACGGATGACAATATTTCATAACGCTTACTATCGGCCTCAAAAAAATGACGCCATCCCTTCCACTAGAAATTGATTGTCAGGCCGTGCACAAAAAGCTGCAGGCTAAAGAAGATTTCCTGCTCTTGGATTGCCGTGAGCCTAACGAACATGCCACGGCCAAAATTGCCGAGGCAGAATTAATTCCAATGAGCGAAATCGCCGACCGCCTACGCGAACTCCAGCCGCACCGCCAGCGTCCCATTATTGTGCTGTGCCATGTCGGTGGCCGCAGCCTTCGAGTCGCTCAGTGGCTGCGCGAGCAAGGCTATCCACAAGCCCAAAGCATGACTGGCGGCATCGACCAATGGTCGCAAGAAATCGATCCCACGGTACCCCGATACTAAATCATTCGTTGCACAGCAGGACCTCCACGAGCCGCCTTTCCAGCCTCCGCCTTCCGCCCCCCGCCTTCGCTCGATAAAATAAGTCGCTCGCTAAACGTGCAACTCGCGGTTGTGGCGGAACTGGCAGACGCGCAAGCCTCAGGAGCTTGTGGCCGAAAGGTCGTGGAGGTTCAAATCCTCTCAACCGCACTGATAATGGCCGGCGAACGCCATCTACCGCCCTGCGCTCGATTGCCTTAGGGCAATCGTGCTCGGTTGGTGGTTCAAATCCTCTGGAGCCGCATTGAATTTTGTGAGCCCCAAACCATCCGCGCATGCTCGTCGGTGCGACCGTGCTCGTCTACGGCGGGTGTGTTTATGAATGTCTTGGCACTTCCATTAAACATACGGTATTTCGCTGCCCGCCATGAAGCTGTTGGCCTCTTTCACAATCCGAGATTCACGCTGGTCAAACCTGCGCTGATTTGTGCAGGGGTCGTTCTGGGTTGGTGCAGTTCCGCGCAGGCTATGGTTTTCAATTTTAACTTTGCCGCAAGTGTGACCAACCTGCCTTACGCGGCGCAAGTGGAAACGGCGGTCAACTACGCTGGCCAACAATTGAGCAACGAGTTTTCCGACAACATTACCCTCAATATTACTGTGGCCAGCAACACGACTGCTTTTGGACAGAGCAGCTCAAGCCTGTTATCGCCATCCACTAGCTATTCCACGATTCGCAGCGAATTAATAAGCGACGCAAAAAGTTCCAGCGACACCACTGCCACCGCGAGTTTGCCTTCGACGGATCCTACGGGTGGAGGCCACTTCTGGGTCACAACAGCTCAGGCAAAAGCGTTGGGCATGATCGCGGGCAACGCCCCGGCATCGGATGGAACTTTTACCTTTGGGACGCAAAATAGTTTTACGTTTGACCCGCTCGATCGACAGATATCGGGCGAGTCTGATTTCATCGGCGTGGCGGAGCACGAATTCACTGAAATCATGGGTCGCATCGCCGGCCTAGGAAAAACGATCGGCGGGGCGCCCGGATATTTTGCGTCCGACCTGTTTCGCTACAAGGCGTCCGGTATGCGCAGTTTGAATCAAACCGATAGCGGCGTGTACTTTTCCATCGATGGCGGCGCCACAAATTTGAAAACGTACAATTCACCCGCTAACGGCGGTGATTTGGGCGATTGGGAAAATACCGGCCCCGATTCGTTTAACGCCTCAGTCTTCGTCGGTCTGGAGAACCCAATCACGCCTGTTGATCTCACTGCCTTCGACGTGATCGGCTACGATCTAATCGCGCAGCCATTCAAGCCCGGTGATTTCAATCGTGACGGCCATGTAAACGCCGCCGATGTCAAATCTATGCTTACGGCCCTGGCGGATTTGCCCAGCTATGAAATTGCTAAAGGACTTACCGATCCTCAACTTCTCATGATCGGAGACCTGAACAGCGATAACAAAGTAACCAACGCAGATTTACAAATGCTGTTGAACAATCTGCGCACTGGTAAAGGGATGGTCGACGCAGTGCCGGAACCCGCTACTTGGATTCTAGCCATCTTCGTATTTGTCCCGCTTTCAGCCAGTAAGCTGAGCCGCTTTTTTCGCCCCAGCGGAGAAGCCTTTGTCACCGCAGCATCGGCCCGTCATCCAGCACATTGATCCGCATCGCCGTAACGTGCGGCTTTTGCAATTCCGGCATGAATCCGCGTTCGCCGCTTACTCCCACTTCTTTGCCCACATACGGCTGTAAGTTTACGCCAGGCGCCGGCGTGACGAACGATACCACTTGATTCGAATTATCCACAAGCGCATATCGTGGTGCATTCGGCCGTTGCGAAACAACCGGCGTCAGTTTTCCCATGCCGTCGAAGCGATTCGGATCGTCCGTTGGCAATACTGACGGACGATGACTGGCGAGCGCGCTTGCTGTGGCGCTGCCCGGATCCCCCAATAAATCTTCCCGATGCTTTACATCCTCAAAGCGTGCAATCCGGTTAAGCACCAGCCGCACTCGCCCTCGTTCCAGCGCCGTATCGGCATTCGGTAAAAGCGCCTCGGTGCGTCTGCGCAGCGCGGTAAATTCCCAGGCCGATGGATCGTCACTCACCATTTGCGAGACCTGCAAATCAATGGCGTCCAGCTCCGCTTGAAAAGGATCCGCCGCTGCAGCAACCGATTTATTTTCGCTCGCCTGAATTCCTCCCGTCGGCCGCCAACTGGCTGATCCCGTTTCTCGACTCTTGACCCCGGATCCCGGAATCCTGATTCCAACATTTGCATCTCCCTTCGCCGTCCAATCGGTTTGCTTCGCGCTCCGATCATCATCCGCCGTAGGCCGCGAAATACCCGTCGGCGGCTCACGGTCGACATACTTATTAAACACCCATCGGAATTCTCCCGAAGGCGGCGCAATTTCGCACCACGTTTGGGCCTCGGGCCCGTCGCCAACTTGTTTCATATCGATAATTTCAACTTTTTCATCCTTATCCAGTCGCACCTGATGCACGTCGCGCGCATTGCTAAAGCGCGTTCCCACATAGCATTGCGCGTGATCTTTTACAACCACCGCCAAATGATCGCCAATCGGTTTGAGCGCATCGGCCGGCACCCAACTAAAACTCCCCTGCGGCGGACGAATCGCATACCATCCTCCTGGATCTTGCCGATAAACCTCCACCGGCTCCCCCTGCGCCAATTTGTCTGTCGGGTAATAGTTCTTCCCAGGCCCGCTTCGAATATAGACGTCGTTAGAGTTCGTATAGACCGTGAACGGAACTTGGTCGCTAGCCATTGCAGAGCACAGGCCCGTCCATGCCGTCGCCAAACCTGCGCAAGCGATTAAAGCGATGACACCGAGAAAGCGCATCGGATCTCTCCTGAAAAAATGATTGAAACCGCGAATGCGGAACAGAAAAGTTATGCCAACCGGCGATCTTCTGCGACGTGATTAGATCAATCCCGGCGCGCAGTCGACCGTCTCCGGGCAGAAAATCCTGCCAAGAAACGGGGCTTTTAGCGTAATCTGCAAGGTCCGGCAAGCCTGATTTTGCGCTTGCCAACGGAGCTGGCATCCGTCTCCCAGCCGGCGCGCCCTCCCATTCGGTAATTCTATCCCAGTCGTCAGCTTTGCCCTGACGTTGAAGATGCTAGCGATGCAGGTTCGATAGCATTAGACGACCGACGACCCCGTCTCCAGCCCTGCTGATAATCTCAGCAAGCTTATGCACCGGACGACGTTGGCTGGACCGTTCGCTTGGCCATGAGGACTTGCGCTGTGGAATTAAATCGCAATCAATTTTTCATGGTGGGTGTGCTGTGCGTTTTGTTGGGCGTCCAGTTCCGCCTGGTCGAATCCGCCACGCTTAACCAAAAAACCACCCAATTCCTCGCCGCGCACTCCGGGAGTGCCTCGACGGGAGTCATGGCGGCGTTTCCGACCGCTGCAATGCCAAATCGAGTACTCCATCCGCCGCAATGGCTCGGCTGGGCGCTGATGTCGGTCGGGGCAGTCTGCATCCTGCACAGTCTGGCTATGAAAAAACCGGGCGGATAAACACCTAGAAAAATCTCAAAATCAGAAGGGAATCTGATGCTCACGACTTTATTCATTCTATCGGTCATCTATTACTGCACCGCTGCCGGTCGCCCGATCGTTTCCGTTCAGAGAACCGACGGACAATAATCGCTTGTGCTTTGCTCCGCATTCATTGCCCAGGCCAAACTGCGCGGCATTCGCTCGCGGTTTGAAACCGAGCACTCTCGGCGCGATCTCAAAGCCGAAAAATCGTCATATTCCGCCCCTTTCGCCGCCCGCTTGCCGACCATTGACACTGGCCCTGCCCCGAATATGATTATGGTTCTACGCACTACGGGCGGTCTGCTCGATTTGTGCGCCTGTTCTTCAAAGGGTTTATCCCATGGCCGGACTCCGGCGGATCGATGTCACGCAAAAAGGCGAAGTCACCGTGGTGCGCTTCGTCGACCGCAAAATCTTGGATGAAGCCAACATTCAGGAGTTGGGCGTCGAGATGTTCAAACTCGTCGAACAAGAGCAGCGCAAGAATTTGCTCCTGAACTTCTTCAACGTCGAGTTTCTTTCCAGTGCCGCCCTGGGGAAGCTGATTACGTTGGATAAAAAAGTCAAAGCCAATGGCGGACGGCTCAAACTCAGCAACATTCGTCCGGAAATCTACGAAGTCTTCGCCATCACCAAGTTGAACAAGTTGTTCGACATCAAGGATGACGAAACCGACGCCCTGGCCGCTTTCTAGTCGCCACGCGATTGATGGGCTGAGCCATAGCTCAATTTCTCTTGTTCGCGGCAGTCAATTCTCTATTTAGGAACCGGCTCAGAATAGTCATCAACGTAGCCTGGCAGTGCGATTGCGAACAGAATTGCGCCGACAGCGGCAAAGCCCACGAGCGACCAGAACACATAATCCCAGCCATAATTCTTCGCTAGATATCCGACTCCCCAGCCGCTAAGGATTGTGCTGGCATACCCGAAGATGCTGGTAAGACCAACTGCTGTAGCCGCGGCGCGCTTCGTGGCCAACTTTACGACGATCACAGCGGCCAGAGCTTGAGGGCCGTAAATAAAGAATCCCGCTCCAGCCAACAACGCAGTGTTCAGCAATTTCGCTTGAGGGGGCGCGAGCCAAAACAAGTAAATCATCAACCCGGCGGCGAGCATCCAAATGATGCAAAGTGGTGCGCCGCGGCCTCGAAATACGCGATCGGTGAGCCAGCCGCTGATGAGGATGCCAAACAGACCGGCGAACTCAAAGCCGGCGCCCATCCATGCCGCATCTCCCACTTCAATGCCTTTCACTTCTTTGAGGATCACTGCGACCCAATCGAATATCCCATAGCGCAAAACGTATACAAAAAAATTGGCGATCGAAACGATCCAAATATATTTGTCGGAAAAAACACGCTCCCAAAGAAAGGCGCGATAATCCGCGGCGGTTTGCGCGGCTTCCGGCACGGAAGAAGCCACGTGGGTGCCTTCAATTTCTGGCAAACCCACGGATTCGGGTGTATCGCGCAGCCAAAGCATTAAACCTGCCGCGACCGCCATCGCGATCCCTGCCGGGACGAAGAAACATATCTGCCAGTTGTTCGGATACCGCTTCAGCAGAAATCCGCAGAGAATCAAGATGCCGGCGCCGCCCAACGAATGCGAAGCATTCCAATACGCCATTTTTGTCGCCAGTTCTTTCGGCGAGAACCAATGCGCGAGTAAACGCGCGCAGGGCGGATAGCCCATTCCTTGGAAGTAGCCATTCACCATCCAGATGATCCCGAACGCAATGACAGCCGTGCTGAAACCGAAAAAAATATTCAGGATTGCGGAAGCCGCCAGGCCCAGGGCCATAAACTTGCGACCATCGGCTCGGTCGCCAATGATGCCATTGCCAAATTTTGAGATTCCATACACTACGCCGTGCAGCGTCAGGAATATCCCCAAGCTGGTCTTTTCGATTCCCAATTGCTCTTCCATGATGGGCATGGCCATCGACAGGTTTTTGCGGACGAAATAGAAGGCCGCGTAACCGATCGTCGTCCACAGCAGAATCCGTGGCCGGAAATACGTGTAATCGCGGCGAATCTGCTCCGGATCAGTAATCTGCGGAGCCGGGGGCGCAGGCCTCAGCACGCGTGGCAACCACGAATTTTCAACCCGTTCACCTGGGGATTCTGCAGTTGGGAGCATGCCGCCACAAAAAATCGAATCAAGAATTCCGACCGGATCAGCGGTCTAGAGCATAGTGAACCCCACGGTGCCGAGCAAAGGCACACCTCCAATAACGCCTACAAAAATCTGCGAAGCCGCCCTGTTCGTGCATTCCTTGCCTGCCGCGAGTCACTATAATCTAAATTGGGAACTGGCACGGGTCCGTGGAACAGCGGCGGGAGCGCATGACCAACAATTCTGACTCGACCTGGACAATCGAGGCCACGCTGCCCAGTGTTTGCGGGGCAGGGCATCAATTTCTGACTGAGTTGCTTTCGACGCTCAAGCAGCACCAGTGGAGTCAACAGGACATCTTCGGCGTCCATCTTGCCGTCGAAGAGGCACTGGTAAACGCTATCAGACACGGCAATTGTTCGGATCAAACCAAGCAGGTTCACGTCATCTGCAAGCTTGACCCGAACCACCTGCTTTTAGAAATCGCCGACGAAGGCACAGGCTTCGATCCCGCCACGGTTCCCGATTGTACCGACAACCAGAACTTGCTCCGGCCTAATGGACGGGGCATTATGCTCATGCGACGCTACATGTCTCGAGTAGAATATAGGGATGGCGGTCACCGCGTGATCTTGGAAAAACAGCGTGATTCTACAGAATAATCCATGGGCATCAAATTCTATTGCCCGAACGGGCACAAGGTAAACGTTAAGTCCTTCCTGGCTGGAAAGAAAGGACTGTGCCCAAAGTGCGGAGTGCGCATCGATATTCCCCTGCAAAGCGTCACCAAGGATCAGTCGCCCTTGATCTCGGTCGCCGACGGAAATGCCACCGATGATTCGGACGAACTGCTTGGTCAGATTTCGTCTGCACATCCTATAGCTCCGACCACCCGGCCCACACTTTCATTAGTGGATGATCGGCCAGCACTCGAGAATTCCCAAGCGACGTCAGGTTTAACGATACCCGCAGGACTTGGAGTCAATTCGCCGACCAATGGCAAGGCCTCCTCCCTTAACATGTTCGAAGGCCAGCTAGTCACCGCGGATGAAGCGGTGTTGCCGCCTGGATCGACATCGGGACCAAGATTTCACGGCAACGCTGTTTGGCATGTGCAGTTTTCCACAGGCCAGCAACTTGGTCCGCTCGACGACGCAGTCTTGCAGCAATGGGTTGCCGAAGGCCGCATCAGTCCTGACGATCTGATTTGGCGCGAGGGTTGGTCCCAGTGGCAATCGGCCATGGCAGTGTTTCCTCATTGGCGGACCAATCAAAATCCAACTCAGTCTGCCCCGGCTGGAAACCCGCTCAATCCTGCCGACAATCCCTTGCTCGAGGCAGTCCAAAATTCGCTCCCAGCCGCTTCTGCCGACAACTGGTTGCGCCAGCGCCATCGCGGAAAAAAAGAAATTCGAGCACGTCTTAGCTTGGTTCTCTTGGGATTGGTCGTTCTGCTGTTCGCACTGTTGCTGTATGTTTTCTTCATGCGCGATCGATCTCCCGAGCCGAACCAGACCAGCATTTCGAAAGCCCCGGTCGTGGCAACTAGGATGCACACGCAGCCTGCTAGCATGCTGGCGTAAATCCTCTATTTCCGCTCGTTGCCGATTTCTATTGACCGGCAGAGCGCTTCTTGCGAAACTCCGCACCCGCCGCCAAAAGCCAACGATCGCAAGTCCAACCAAGCCGCCGGATTTATTCTGGCGGGTCAGCAGATTAATTGCTTATTGCCTTATTCCTCGATGGAATGGAGTCGATACCCATGGTCCGCAAATTCTGGCAATCCGCCGCGCTAATCCTTATCGTCGCCGGCTGCAGTCCATCTAGCCAGTCGTCCAACAATTCAACTGGCGCCTCAACCTCCCAATTTAGCGCGTCCCAAGATACTCCCGACCGAGCCGTCTTTGACTTCCTCGAAGCTGTACGGACCGGAAACGACAAACAAGCCGAAGCCATGCTCACGCCGGTTGCTCGCCAAAAAACTACCGAAATGCAGATGGTAGTGGCCCCGCCTGGCAGCCCGACCGCAAAGTTCAAAGTTGGCCAGGTTGAATACGTAACGCCGGATAAGGATGGCGCCCACGTTTGGTGTACTTGGACCGACGTGGCTGACGACGAAGGACACACCCGCAGCGACGATATTATTTGGGTGCTTCGGCGCGAGAACGAAGGCTGGCGAATCGCCGGCATGGTAACCAAGGTCTATCCGGATCAACCTCCTTTGATCCTGAATTTCGAAGACCCGGAAGACATGCTGCGCAAACAGCAGCTGCTTCATGGTGAGGCTTCGACGGACGCGCCGCAGTCACAACCCAGTGGTGAACCGCAGGCCAACCGGGCCGAGCAAACACCACCCGTTACACGCTGATCGCACGGAAAAATCGGCACAGTCCACTTTTTCCTCGCCCGCTGTCGCACATCGAGCATCGTTAAGGCATCGCTTTTTATTGCGATAACGCATTACTGATAAATAAGTTACCGAGTCGTCGTCTTAACAGGACACCGAATCTTTCGGTGTCCTGTTTTTTTTTTGCGCGACTCCTAGACTGGCATTGAACGTGATGTACAGTTTAAGGAACATTTTTCGCAGTCAACCCAGATCACCAGAGCTTTCCAGACTGTGTTTTGGATGCTTGACAATAAGTCGGTCCATGCTAACCTAACGTCCTAACCTAGCTATTCGCGTTTCTTTGCGTAATCCGAAAAGCTTATACCTGGCAGCCCGAAGGATTAGGCCGGTAGACGCGATCAGCATAGGACGCTGGATTTTGGTTCCTTCGCTTGGCGGCCGTCCCGAGCGGGGGTGACGAGTTTTTTGGACGGCATTGTGTTGTTACGCCAAGGTACCTGTTTTTTGTTGGAGGATTCGAGGATGAACCGTATTTTAATCCTAGGCATCGCGATGTTCCTCGCGGTCGTCGGCATCGCCCTTGTGGGCGGTGAAAAAGTGGCCGTCGCTGGTCACGGTTGCTGCTGCTGCTGTGGCGGCGGCTGCTGCTGTGGCGGTGATTGCTGCTGTGGCCATCATCACCACCACCACCGTCATCATTGCTGCTGCTGCGGCGGTAGCTGCTGCTGCGGTGGTTCAGCTCCGAGCTGCAGTGGTGAAGCCCCCAGCTGCGGTGGCGAAAAGAAGGACGACAAGTCTGCGGCTCCGGCTCCCCCGGCCCCGATGACTTCGATCCAAAGCGATCGCGCTCCGTATGCTTTTGCTCACGTGAGCTTCGTTCGCTAGTTGCTCGCTGTCAGCCGATGCTTTTTGTGTCGGCCGTGCAGAGCTAAAATTGGCCGAGTCCTGCTTGTCGGGGCTCGGCTTTTTTATGCGCCTTCGCGCCTCGAATATGCATGCATGCCAGCATCGCGAATTGCCGATTGGAGCTGCAAATCGGCGATATTACGCTGCAAGAAGTCGACGCGATCGTCAACGCCGCCAATCAGCACCTTGCTGGCGGCGGGGGTGTCGACGGTGCAATCCACCGCCGCGGTGGGCCCGAAATCATCGCCGACACCAATCGTCGCTATCCACATGGCTGCGCCACAGGCGACGCGGTGATTTCTGTAGCCGGAAATCTCGCAGCTCAATATGTCATCCACGCCGTGGGCCCGCGCTGGTCTGGCGGCCACCGTGGCGAGGCGGAATTATTGCAATCCGCATATCGCCGATCGCTCCAGCTTGCCATCGACCACCAATGCCGCTCCATTGCTTTGCCCGCGCTTAGCACAGGTGCCTACGGCTATCCCCTAATATCCGCTAGCCAAGTCGCGCTATCGACGACGATCGAATTGCTTCAAAATCAGCCGGCCACATTGAAGCGGGTAAATTTCGTCCTCTTTAGCGACGACGCCTTTCAAGTCTTTGCCGCAACCTTATGGCAACTGCTATCAACGACTGCTTGATCGAGAAAAAGCCCCCTGTTTCGGCATTATTCACCTGAATCACTGCGCCAAGCCCGCGCGGGCCCTGAAAAGCCCGCAAATTCCCGGCGGGAAAGTTACCCCACAAATCGCCCGGCCAAAAGATTTTCGCCTTCTTTGTAACATCTCGTCCGTCCCCACGCTGGATACGGTAGACGGCCCGACGTTGTGTCTGGCCAAAACAGAAAAACTTCTAGTTTGGAGGACTTTGTCATGAAACGTTCCACAAAAAGTGCGGTTTCGGCTTTGGTTGTTTTTGGTTTGGCCCTGCTTGTCGCGTCCAGCGCGCTTGCCAAAGGTAATGGCGGCAAGTCAGGATCTGGCAGCTACTGCGGCTCGTCGAGCCATTGTTGCCATGATTACTGCTACAACAACTGTTACCACAATTCCTGCTGCTACGATTATTGCACGCCGTGCAACGATTATTGCTATCCGACGACCTGCTGCGAGCCGGTTGTGGTCGAACAACCTGTCTGCGAGCCGGTTTGCCAGCCAGTTTGCTCGTACCCTACGTACTGCAGCTCGAATTATTGCTACCCCTCCTACAATTCCTGCCACAGCGACTCCTGCCACGTTAATTTCAAAATGTCCAAGGGAATGAAAAAGTAAGCACTGCGATTCGATCGCCTGCTTGAACCGCCTAAGGCCGTGTGCTGCGGTCAGCAGAGCAATTCATCGTCACGCATACTCACTCAAAACCTTTCAAGCCGCAGCTGGACTTCCAGCTGCGGCTTTTTTATTTCGTACGACAATTTCAACTCAAGACCGGATGCAATACACCTGACCTAACGACTAGAATTGAGCGTGGTTCTGCTTCCGTTCCCCCCCTCTATCTTTCCGCCTTTGCATGGCCGATCTCATCGCACAAGGACCGGAGTTTACCCACCGCTGGCGCCGCCGCCTTGATAAACACCAACCGATTACTGTCGGCCGGCAATCGGGATCGTGGTCCACGCCTTGGGACGATCGCATTTCTCGCCAGCACATCACCATTTGTTGGAACGGAAACGCCCTAGCGGTGGAACAATTGCCTTCCGCTCGAAATCCTGTATTTATGCAGGGCGCCGCAGCCACGCAATTTCAAGTAATCCCGGGCGAGCATTTCGTCATTGGCGAAACCACGTTTACATTGTCAGCAGACAATCCGCAGGTGACGCTCGACGCCCCTCAGCCGGATCACGAGCAAATTTTTAACGCTGCCGAGCTTCGGCGCATTTCATTTCGCAATGCCCAAGAACGCATCGAACTCCTCAGCCGCTTGCCGGAAGTTATTAAAAATGCCTCCACCGACAGCGAACTATTCGTCCGCCTGGTTAATTTGCTGCTGGCAGGCGTTCCCCGCGCCGACGCCGCCGCATTAGTCGCAGTCGATTCAGCCGTCGCACCAAATTCGATCCGCTTATCATCGATCGGTTCTGTTCCGGCTTCAGCCGACGAGCCCCAATCCAGAAAACACCGTAACGACGGCCCGTTTCGGCTCCTCCATTGGGATGGCCGCCGCCTGGCAGGCACGAATTTCCAACCCAGCGAGCGTCTCATCCAGCAGGCTCTCGCCAAACACGAGACCGTCCTGCACACGTGGACCGGCACGCAATCCAAAGAGTATACCGAGTCGGAAAGCATCGATTGGGCCTATTGCACCCCGTTACCCGGCGAAGCCTGCCGCGGCTGGGCGCTTTACCTTGCCGGCCGATTTAACTTTGGCGCGCCGGGCAGCGACCCCCATTCCAATCCGTCCGACATTCGCGATGACATTAAGTTTACCGAACTCGCGGCCGCTACGCTCAGCAGCTTGCGCGAACTCAATCGCCTCGGCCGGCGCCAGGCAGGCCTCAGCCAGTTTTTTGCTCCGGTGGTGATGAATGCTCTGGCTGCAGAAAATCCCGACACCGTGCTGGCTCCCCGTGAAACTGAAGTTTCCGTTCTGTTTTGCGATCTACGCGGCTTTTCCCGTACAAGCGAACGTAGTGCCAGCGATTTGCTCGGCTTATTGGAACGGGTCAGTAAAGCCCTGGGCGTCATGACGCATCAAATTCTCGACCACGGTGGCGTCGTCGGCGACTTCCAAGGCGACGCCGCCATGGGTTTTTGGGGCTGGCCACTGCCTCAGAACGATGCCCCACAGCGTGCCGCTTTGGCCGGTCTTGCAGTACGTGCGCACTTCGAAATGGCAGCTACGCAGCCCGATCATCCCCTGGCCGACTTCCGCGCCGGTATCGGCATCGCCACCGGCCGCGCCGTGGCCGGGAAAATCGGCACCAGCGATCACGTCAAAGTCACTGTTTTCGGGCCCGTTGTAAATCTGGCAGCCCGTCTGGAATCGATGACCAAGTTCGTCGGCGCCCCAATCTTGCTCGATCCAACCACTGCTGCCGTACTGCGCAGCTTGTCGCCCGAACTCGGGCGCATCCGCCGCGTGGCCAGAGTTCGCCCCTATGGCTTGGCTTCCGCGGTGGAAATCAGTGAGCTACTGCCGCCGCAGCACGAATACTCCGAACTCAGCGATCAGAATCTGTGCGACTACGAGCTTGCGCTGGACGCTTTCATTGCAGGGCAGTGGAAGCAGACCCTCGAATTGCTAAATCGTGTGCCGGCGGCGGATCCAGTGAAGACGTTTCTTGCGGCGTACATTGCCCAGCATCACGGCGAGCCTTCCTCCAATTGGGATGGCGTCGTCGTGCTTGGATCCAAATAGCTTATCCGCGCCCAAACCGCCCAGGCGCTGGCAGCGGGATCCCACGCTCTTTCATACGCTGGTCGAGCATTTGGACATATGCTTGGCGCATCGCGCGTGACTCTGGTGAACTGCGGTCAAGGCGGTTTTTCATTCGATCGACACGCTGGTCGTCGGAGAGCGCTTGGCCACGATTCCGTTGTCCCTGATTGTTGGCGTTGGCACCTTGGTTGTTTTGGGCGTTGGCTTGTGCCTCGGCTTGCCTTTTCTGCATGCGATCGATATCGGCATCTAGCGCTTTATTTCGGTCGGCCTTGGACATGGCCAATAAGTCGCTGACGTGCTGGTCCATTCGTTTTTCGAAAACCTGGCGATTGGCGTCCCACAAATTCCGGCGCACGTCAGACGAAAATGAATCCATCTTCGTGCGAATCTGCGCCATCAGCGCCCGTCGATCCGCGTCCTTCATGTTCGGGTCGGCCAATTTGGCTTGCATTTGGCGGACCTCGGCAACCGCAGGGTTTTCGCTAAACCAGCCGAAAAGCCAGCCGGCCAGCAGCGTTGTGACACCAAATACGATGGCACCGATAACGGACCGTTTAACTGTTCGCTTTGACATGGTTTTTTGCTCCGATTTTCCTTGTCCATTGAAATGAGGGTGCCGCAATCAGGGCGCTTCGACGTGGCAATCCAGAAACAATAGGTTCCGCGAGCCAGTGCCACCCAAGGGCCCATGAAAATTATCAAAATCGTTTCCGATCTGCACCAACGAGCTTTTCGTCGCTGGTTGTCCAGGCGGGTTGAGAACTTCTTGCCGAGTGTGGCCGCGACATGACCCAGTCGGATGATTTGGATCTAGCGGCGATGATTTGTCGACTAGTGTGGAACGCTGGTATTCATAACTGAGCCCACCATTCACATCCGAATAGACGATTGGTTCTGTGGCCGTAGGGGTTCCGGTGGTTGTCGTAGGAATGATTCCTTGGTCCGAAGGGCAAATCAAAATCGCGCCGTTGTTTTCCATGAAGGAACCCAGCACGACGGCAATGCTGGGAATGCGGTCTGCAGGGTCGGGCTTTTGCTGCTCGAACGAAGGCGTATCGGCCGCGTCGGGAAATCGCGCGAGACTTCCGCGCGAGCTCATGTAGTGTTCCAGGGAAAGCCCGACCTGCCGTAGCTGCGATGCGCACTGACTTCGCCGAGCGCTTTCGCGAGCGCGCTGTACCGCCGGCATCAACAGCGCAATTAAAACGCCGATGATTGCAATCACGACCAGCAGCTCGACCAGCGTAAATCCATGTCGCTGGCGAACGCCCACAAAACTCCGTGATCGGCAACCAAAAGTTAACTCAGCGCGCATAGTATCTCCACCTCGGACATTGGTCCTAAAAATTGCCATGTCGAAACGCAAATGCGTCCAAGCATGGCGGTGGGCCATCAAAGAATCCGAACGACAAACGTGCTAGCAAGCCAGCGTCCTACGCAGCCTCGAGCACGCACTGAATCGTTCCAGCCCGGAGAGATTCATCTGGGCATCAAACCCCAAAAGGCGGCACAGGTTTCGTGAAATTTGTGCTTTAATTAGCCCAATGCGGCAGATTTTTTGCCTTTTTCGAGCAACTCCCGCAAATGTACCTCTACGCAACCCGCCAAAATTCCCGGGTTGTAACCCCCTTCCAGCACACTCACCAGTCGACCGTTGCAATGCGTATTTGCAACATCCATCACCATCCGTGTCAGCTCGATAAAATCTTCGATCTCCAATCCCAAAGAACCCACCGGATCATCGCGATGGCTGTCAAACCCAGCGCTAATTAGCACTATCTGCGGCCGCATCCGGTCTGCAAAATCTTCCAGCGCCACCTGGAACTGCGCCAAATATTCCTTTCGCGAAGTCCCAAACGTTACCGGCAAGTTCACCGTCCAGCCCAAGCCCGGTCCCGCGCCAGTTTCATCGCGGTCCCCCGTTCCTGGATAAAATGGCCATCGATGAATCGAAAAAAAACCAACCCGCGGGTCGGTCCAAAATGTCGCCTGGGTCCCGTTACCATGATGCACATCCCAATCGACCACTAGCACACGATCTAACTGGTGTTCGTCGGTCGCCACCCGCGCTGCGATGGCAACATTGTTGAACAAACAAAATCCCATCGCTTCCGCGGCCAGTGCATGATGGCCCGGCGGCCGCACCAGACACAGCGCATTTTTTTCCTCGCCCCGCACCACCCGATCCACTGCGTCCGCCGCCGCGCCGGCCGCTAACGATGCTACATCAAACGACGCCGGACAAATCACTGTGTCTGCTTCTATTCGAGCGCCGCGTTGCTGGGCGAGCGCCACTACTTCTGCCGCATATTCCGGCCGATGCACACGCGTTAACCGTTCCAGCGATATCCGCTCCCAATTCACGCGTCGGCAGCGAGCCGCCAATCCTTCGCGGTCCAAATGGCTGATCACTTGCGCCAGCCGCGCCGGCCGCTCCGGATGCCCGGTGCCCGTCACATGATCCAAAAATCGGTCGTGATAGTACAGCAGCGTCATTGGAGTGTGCAGAATAAAACTATTGACTTAAGTCCGTTGATCCATCCGATTTTGCGATAATCAACCATGTGACATCATAGTACCTCGTTCGGTTCACCTCGAAAAAAAAGCGTGCCAGCCTGCTGCGATGGACCAGCCGCACGGCTAACTTGACAGCACTTACACGCTGCAATTACGCTTGAGGAAGAAGTGAAGTAAGTCGCAAGCCATCCCGCCCTATTCCTGAGGGCGCGCATCGTTCACGGCGTCGGAATAATTAGATCGAAAATCGCCGTACTCCTGCGAGATAAGCCTTCCAATGGACCATCATAGCCGGTTTTGCCGCCGACGTTTTCTAGCCCTCGTCGTGGTAGCTCTGTTAATGGCCACTTGCTCCCGAGCATCTGCCCAGGATTACGAGGAACTGCCCCTATTCCAATCCAATGGTAAGGCTATTCAGACCTGGTCAAATCTGCACAGCCCATTGGGCGATAAAACCGACGCCATTACTGACATGCTGGCCGGCAACGGTGCGCTTGCTCCCGCCGATTTCGATCAATATTTCAACGAAATCGTGTTTCCCTTGTTCACCGAGTGGAAACCCGTCAAAGGTCCCAGTGGAAAAGAAAATTCTCCTCTCGTGGAGGGCCTTGGCGGTGTGAATCCACCCATCATGCGTGCCCGATTCAAGCGCGACTTTGCCAGCAAAGCGACCAATGCCCCTGCCCACGAACGTTTGAACGATCTCACGTTGAAAAAAATGGATCAAATCGCCACCGGAAACTTTCATCCCGTCGTGCGCGCCAATGCAGTCATGATGATCGCCGATTTGAACGATTCCGATCCTGCCGGACCACCCTGGAAAAAAGCCGTTCCGACTTTATTAAACTATGTGAAATCCAAAGACACGATCGACGCCGTTCGCATGCCTGCGTGGCGCGGCCTGGTTCGGCAGGCACAGTCAGGAATGGATGGCGACAACCGCGCCCAAACAATTGCCGCCGCAATTCAAGCCCTTGGCCAGCGTGATAACGTCGCCGGCCACGGCCAAGATGCACAAGATTGGCTTTGCCGCCGGGCAATCGATGTACTCACGGCTCTGAACGATTCCGATGCAAACGGCGCCATTTCGAAAACTCTTTTGGACACCCTCAACGATACTTCCACGTCGCTGACGATTCGCGCCGCAGCCGCCGAAGCATTGGCTAAACTTAAAAAATTCAACCCGCCCGCCAACTTCAATGCTGCCACGCTCGCAAAAACCTTGGGCAAGCTGGCCGTGGAAGACTATAAACACGAGCTCGACCAGGATGCCAAGCACGAACCCATGATCATCGATCGACTCAAACAACACCTGGGCCAAATTCGTCTCGGTTTGGTCGGCGCCGACGGCAACGGCGGCGTCCACGCCATGTCGACGGCAGCCGATGCTCAGCAATATATAAGCGCGCTCGTCGTTCCTCTCGACAACCTCGTGGCTGCTTGTAGCACCCCGCTGCTCGATCCGCCAGCGCCGACTTCAGCATACGGCGGAGTATCCGCCGTTATCCCGATTGATCGACAAAAGAATCTCGCCGATGCCATCGCCAATGCCGGCAGTGCCCTGGAAGCAGTCGTGCAACGGGGTGAAGCCGGCGCGCCGGCCGCAACGCCCACAACTCCAGCAACAACGGCACCCGATAAAGCCGCGCCGTCGGACAGCCCACTCGGCTCATAGCGCTGTCTCACTACTCTCCGTTCCAGCAGGGCATCTTGCTAATGTAGATGGATCAGCGAGATGCCCGTTCCGCCGTCATCCAGCGTAGGCATTACGTACCAATCGTGCTTTCCCAGCTCAGTATGGTTTACGGCCGAAACCGACAGCCCTGCCAACCACCAACCCAGCAGCACCTGTGAAAAATAATGTGCATCGGTATGGATTCTTGACCAACCGGCCAGAGTGCCCGCTGTATAAAATCCCGCCTCCAGCGCGCAGCAGTCGGTCATTTGGGCTGCCGTCCAAAGTGGCACTGCGCCAACAAATGCATGGCCACTCACGCCATGGCTGCTTTTAAATGGCTCCCATTGCGAACCGGTCCCGGCGCTCGGCCGCGATGATCCGATCAAATATTGCAGCGATAACAGCGGCGTCGCTCCCACGATCAAACCCCGCATCGACCGTCCGCTCCATTCCTGCAGCCAAAGGCAGCCGCCGCATGGATCATCATCCGAATAATACGCATCCTATGAATTAACCGCGTAAGGCGTGGCGCATAGGGAGCGGATGTTTTGCGGAGCGAGGCAGACTTTGCACCAAGCATCACTGGCGGCTTCGAGCAGGGCATCGTAGTCGT
>Ga0182024_10001269_pt1 | contig 65381 bp, 57 predicted proteins | sample P32metaG_FD_120480 | JGI IMG/M metagenome (GOLD analysis project Ga0182024, IMG submission 120480) | Permafrost microbial communities from Stordalen Mire, Sweden - P3-2 metaG (Illumina Assembly) | ecosystem: Environmental > Terrestrial > Soil > Wetlands > Permafrost | place: Sweden: Stordalen... | reverse complement strand
GCGCGGCGCCCCGTTCCTTCAAGGCCTTGAAGCTGTCGGTTGCCGCGCTCAGAAGCAGCGCTGTCTCGGCCTCGGGATGCGAGGCCGCGGCGGCGGCGATGACCTTCACCTGCGGGCCCGACAGCTCGCCCCGGCGCAGGGCCTCGGTGGTCATGGCCAGCGCGGTCAGGGCCTCGGCGGTCTCGAGCGTGGCGATGGCGTCGCCGAGGCCGGTCCCGGTCTTCTGCGCCATCCACGAGGCGGTCGAGCGGTGCCCCTCGTCGCGCCACGCGGTGCCTTGGCTGGCCCGTCGGGTGAACAGGACCTTGCCCGCCGAGCCCAGGCGCTCGATCTCGGCGAACAGCGCCATGGCCTCGACGGCCTGGGTGGTGGTGACCCGGTCGGGATCGGCCTCGGCCAGGTGACGGGCGATCTCCCCACGGGCGGTCTCCAGGTGGGCGAGCACAGAGTCAGTGTGTCATGAGGGTGTATCAGTACCGCTGGGACACAATGAGATGCAGGCACTCACACCGACGTTCCCGGCGCCCACCGAGGCCCCCAGGGCCTTCCCCGGGTTCCCCGGGTTCCCGGGTTCAGCGGTTGCGGGTGAGGATGTTCACGACCGACACTCCCGAGCCGCGGCCCCCGACGTTGTGCTGGAGCGCGAATCCCTGGCGGATGGCCACCTGGCGCTCGCCCGCCTCCTCGCGCAGCTGCCACCAGCATTCGGTGAGCTGGGCGATGCCGGTGGCGCCGATGGGATGGCCCTTGGCGAGAAGACCACCCGAGGGGTTCACGGGAATGCGCCCGTCGAGCGCGGTCTCACCCTCGAGCGACGCCGGGCCGCCCTTGCCCTTCTCCACGAAGCCCAGGTCCTCGATGTCGAGGATCTCCGTGATGGTGAAGCAGTCGTGCACCTCGGCCATGTCCAGGTCGCGCGGCCCCACACCGGCCATCTCGTAGGCGCGGCCCGAGGCCAAGGTGGTGGCGGGGAGGCCTACGAAGCTCGACTTCTCGTGCAGATAGGGATGGTCCGTCGCCAACCCGAACCCGGCTACGTACACGGGCTTGTCCGTGAACTCATGCGCACGCTCGGCGGACGTGAGGAGGATGGCGGCGGCTCCGTCGGTCTGGGGGCAGCAGTCGAGCAGGCGCAGTGGGTTGCACACCATGGGCGAGGCGAGGACCTGCTCGACGGTGATCTCGCTCTGGAAGTGCGCGTAGGGATCGAGGCACCCGTTGTGATGGTTCTTCACGGCCACCGACGCCAGCATCTCCGGTGTGGTGCCGAATTCGTGCATGTGACGCGTGGCGAAGGGCGCGAAGAGCACCGGCGCGGTCTCGCCCCGGTTGTAGAGCGGGTGTCCGGCCGCGGCCCGGGCGAGCAGACCCTCCTGGGTGGACTTGTCGCGCATCTTCTCCACACCGATGACGAGCACCACGTCGTGCACACCGCTCGCCACCACCATGGCGCCGATGCGGAAGGCGTCCGACCCCGAGGGGCACGCGTTCTCCACCCGGGTGCACGCCACACCGGAAAGGCCGATGGCGCTGGGCACGGTGTTGCCCCCGATGCCCTCCTGGCCCCACAGGCTGCCCCGCTGGGTGGCCACGATGATGGCGTCGACGGCCGACTTGTCGAGCCCCTTGTCGACGCTCGCCAACGCGGCGGAGAAGGCGCCCGCCGCCATCTGCTCGTAACTCTGCTCGAACAGCTCGCCCATCTTGATGAGGCCGGCCCCGACGACGGCGACCTTGTTCCAGCTCATGAGCCACCCTCCTTCGCGCTGGGGTCCTGACCGGAACCTACCGTGGCGCCACTGCCGGCCCCACCGTCGGCCTCACCGTCGGCCCCGACACGGGCCACCCGGAACGCCTTGTAGCCGTACACGGGAATGCCGCGTTCGAGCGCGTACCGACGCAACGACAACGTGACCACGTCCCCCACGGCGAGGTCGGCGGCGTCGGCCGGCGACCCCTGCACCATGAGCCGGGCGCCGTCCTCGAGGTCGATGACCACCATGGGAAGGGGCGCCTGGAAGGGCGGGGGCATCGTCTGGTTCACGACGAAGGTCTCCACCCGACCACGGCGCGCCAGCGAGACGACCTCGAGCTGGGTGCCTCCGCACCCGATGCAGGTGGGGTGGATCGACGGGGGGGTCGAGATCGTGCCGCACTCCTGGCACAGCGCCCCGAAGAGCCCGAGCATCTCGGGGTTGCCCCGGACGAAGGCGGCTCCTCCCGGGGGGAGGCCCATCTCGATGGGGTCCGCCATGGGCTCGAGCTGGCCCCGGGCCCGGAGCGCCTCGGCGTAGGTGACCTGGCGTCCGGCACCGAGCATGTCGACGGTGACGGCGCCGGGCACGGCCCGCACCGCGTCCACGACGATCGCGGTGGCGCGGCCCCCGCCGTAGCCGATGGCGCCGATGAGACCGCCCGAGCCGGGCCCGGTGTCGGGCCTGTTGTCGGGCCCGTTGTCGGCACACGCATGGACGAGGCCGAGCAGCGCGGCGGCGGCCCCGGTGTCGCCGAGCGCGCCGTAGACCGCCGCCGACGCCAGCGGCGTGCCGAGCCGCTTGGCCACGGCGGAGGCGAGCTTGCCGTCGGGATCTGCGATGGCCCACGCCCTCAGCGGTGAGGCGGCCTCGTCGGCCACGGCTCGTCCCGTCTCGGTCAGCAGTGGGACGAAGACCTCTTCGCGAAACAGCCGGGCGTCGTAGACGTCCCCGGTCGCACCGTCGCCATCGGCGCGGTAACGGTCGACGGCGGGCATGGCACGCGTGGCGCGCGCCACGAGGCGCGCCGCAGGAGACGACCCGTTGGTCGAGGGGCCGTCGGCGCTCTCGGCGATGGCACCCAGGACGACCGCGGCCGCGCCGGCGCCCGTCGTCGTCTCCCCGGCGGTGCCGAGCCCGGGCACGAGTGCGTCCGACGTGACCACGAGCGCGAAGCGGGCGTGCCCGGCGGCGAGCGCGTCCCACGCGCCGATGAGCGCCTCCATCCCCGCGTGTGGCGACCCGCTCGACAGCCCGCCCCCGACGCCGCGCTCAAGGCCGAGGGTGGTGGCCAGGAAGGCATGGCTGGGCCCCTCGGCGAAGGGCGGCCGGGCCGTGCCCCACCACAGCCCCGACACATCGGCGGCGGCGATCCCGGCCGCGTCGAGGGCGGCGGTGGCGGCCCGCCAGGCCAGCGTCAGCGTGTCCTCGTCCGCGTCGCACACCGCCACGGAGCCGCGGCCTCCACCCGATCCCCACGCCGCGCCCACGTCCTTGGCGGCGAGTCGCAGTGAGGGCGCGGCCGCACCCACCCCGAGGACGGCGACCGGCTTCATCGCAGCGGCGCCTTCCACCACGGGCCCTGCGGGACACGTCCGCCCAGCAGCGCGGTGCCCACGAAGTTGCGCTGGATCTCCACGGTCCCCGCCCCGATGCACAGGCCCCGGATGTCGCGATAGGCGCGCTCGACGGGGTATTCGCGGCTGTAGCCGTAGCCGCCGAGGAGCTGGATGGCCTCGTCGCACACCCGCTTGGCGGCGAGGTTGCAGGCGATCTTGGCCATGGCGGACTCGAGCGGCGGCGGGGTCCCGTGCCGTCCCGCCAGCACGAGCGCCCGCTGCAAGAGGAACCGGGCGCCCTCGAGCTCGGTCGCCATGTCGGCGATCTTCCACTGCAGGCCCTGGAGCTCCGACAGCATCTTGGTGCCGACCTTGCGGTCGCGCATGTAGGCCATGGCGTACTCGAGCGCGCCCTGCGCCGCGCCCACGCACATCGCGGCGTTGCCGCACCGCTCGTGGTTGATGTGCGCCAGCAGGGTCTTGAGCCCGCTGTTGTCGGCGGGGTCACCGGGGACGAGCACGTCGCCGGGCTCGATGCGCACGCCGTCGAAAGCGAGCTCGGCCTCGGTGCAGCCGCGCAGTCCCATCTTGCGGTGGGTGCCGGCGACGCTCACACCGTCCCGGGCGAGGTCGACCACGACGGCGCCGATGCCCTTGCCCGTCCCGGCCTCGCTGCCGGGGAACCGGCACCACACCAGACACGCCACCGCCTTGTGGCCCCCGGTGACGTAGTTCTTGTAGGCGTCGAGGCGCCACCCGTCGCCGTCAGGGGTCAGATGCGCCCGCATGGTGTTGGCGGCGGAGCCGGCATCGGGCTCGGTGATGCCGATGCAGAAGAGCTCCCCCGCCGCCGCCATGGGAAGCCAATGGGATCGCAGGGCTTCGTTGCCGAGGTGCTCGATGGCACGAGGGGGGCCGTTGAACACGAGCTGGCACAAGATCGCGCTCGACACGTCAACGCGGGCGATCTCCTCGAGCACGATGGCGGCTTCGACGTCGCCCATGCCCATCCCGCCGTACTCCTCGCCCACCGTGACGGTGAACAGCTCGGCCCGTCGCAGCGCCTCGAGCGATGCCTCGGCGAATTCCTCGGTCTCGTCCCAGCCCGGCGCGTGGGGGGCGATGTCGCGCTCGGCCACGTCACGGGCGAGCTTGCGCAGCGCCGCCCTGTCGTCGTCCTCGACGAGGTCGATCGCGCTCATAGGGAAGCCGTCCACACCGGCCCGGGCGCGCGCCGGTGGCGTAAGGACACCGGACCTGACACCATCGTCAGTGAACTTACTACACTGGCCGTTCGACATTCTCGGGCCGTTCGACAATCCCCGGCAGACGGCTTTCGGAGGCCGGTGGCCGAATCCGGGGCGTCGGGTGCGCGCCGAGAAGCCAGAGCAGCCAGAGCAGCCAGAGCAGCCAGGAGGGGGCCCCATGAGCGAGACCCGCGAAGCGGTCATCGTCGACACCTGTCGCACCGCGTTCGGCAAGCGGGGCGGAGCCCTGGCGAACTGGCACCCCGTGGACCTCCTGGCCTTCGCGCTGACGCATCTCGTGCAACACAGCGGTGTCGACCCCGAGCGCGTCGACGACGTGATCGGCGGGTGTGTGAGCCAGGTGGGCGAACAGTCGACCAACGTGGCCCGCAACGCGTGGGTGGCGGCGGGCCTCCCCCAGTCGGTTCCGGCGACGACCGTCGATCGTCAGTGCGGATCGTCCCAGCAGGCGGTGCACTTCGCTGCGGCGGGCGTCGTGGCCGGGCACTACGACCTCGCCATCGCCTGCGGCGTCGAGTCCATGAGCCGCGTGCCACTCGCCTCGAACGCGCGGGGCGGGACGGGACCGTTCCCGAAGTCGTTCCTCGACGTCATCGACAACCAGCTCTGGATGCAGTTCCGGGTGGCGCAGGTTCTCGCCGAGCAGTGGAAGATCTCGCGCCAGGACATGGACGAGTACGCGCTCGAGAGCCACCGGCGCGCCGCCGCTGCCACCGACTCCGGGCACTTCGCCAAAGAGGCCATAGCCGTCCCCATCCGTGACGAGGAAGGCACCATCACCGACCAGGTGCTCAGTACAGACGAGGGCATCCGCAGGGACACCAGCCTGGAGCGTCTCGCCTCGCTCCCCCCCGCCCAGTCCTTCGACCCGGACACGGCGCCGGACATCACCGCCGGCAACTCGTCGCAGATGACCGACGGCGCCGCGGCCATGCTGATCGCCGAGCGCTCTGTGGCCGAACGGCTCGGGCTCCCGATCCTGGCCCGCTTCCACGCCTTCGCGGTGGCGGCCGAGGACGCCGCCATCGTGCTGTCGGCCCCGGTGCCGGCCACGCGCAAGCTGCTCGAGCGCACCGGCATGAAGGTCGACGACTTCGACGCCATCGAGTGCAACGAGGCGTTCGCGGCCATCGCGCTCATGTGGGCGCGTGCCTTCTCGCCCGACCCCGACCGGCTGAACCCGCGCGGCGGTGCCATCGCCATCGGGCACCCGCTGGGGGCGAGCGGGGTGCGCCTCATGACCACCCTGCTCAACGAGCTCCAGGCCACCGGCGGGCGCTACGGGTTCCAGACGATGTGCGAGGGCGGCGGCCAGGCCAACGCCACCGTCATCGAGCGACTGGCCTAGGCCCGGCCTACCCGTCAGGCTGCCGGTCATGGACTTCACCTTTTCCCCCGAGCAGGAGGCCTTTCGCTCCGCGGTGCGCAGCGCGCTGTCGATCGAAGCACCGTCCTCCTACGTGCGCGCCATGATCGACGACCCCGTCGGCGTCACCCCCGAGCTGTGGCAGACGATGGCGGGCCTCGGATGGCTGGGCGTGCTCGTCCCCGAGTCGGCGGGCGGACTGGGCCTCGGGCTGGTGGACGTGGTCGTGCTCCAGGAGGAGCTCGGCCAGCTGCCCTTCCCCGGGCCTCTGGTGTCCTCGGCGGTGGCGGCCACCCTCGCCGCGGTCCGCCTCGGCGTCGACGAGGTCCTCGAGGACCTGGCCTCGGGCGCCCGGCGCGGCACGGTGGCGGTCGAAGAGCCCGGGCACGGGGACCCGTTGCGCACCGTCCGGGCGCGCGCCACCCCGGACGGCACAACGTGGGTGCTCGAAGGGACCAAGCCCCTCGTGCTCGACGGGGCGCACGCGGACTTCGCCTTCGTGGTCGCCCACGACGGCGACGGCCTGGCCACCTTCCTCCTCGAGGCGCCGGCCGGGGAGCCGGTTCCGGCGCTGGACGTCACCCGCAAGCTCAGTCGTGTCGTGCTGGACGGGCGCCGGGCCCGTCGCGTGGGCCCTGCCGGTCACCACGAGGCGTCGTGGCGCCGCATCCTCGACGACGTCAACGTGGCATTGTGCGCCGAGCTGGTGGGCACCGCCGAGCGGGCGCTGGAATTGGCGGTCGAGTACGCCAAGGTGCGGGTGCAGTTCGACCGGCCTATCGCCACCTTCCAGGTCATCAAGCACAAGGCGGCCGACATGCTGCACCACCTCGAGCTGGCCCGGGTGGGGACGCACTACGCGGCGTGGGCCTCTGACGCCGACGACCCCGAGCGCGAGCGCGCCGCGGCCATGTGCAAGGGATACGTCGCCGAGGCGGCCGACGCCGTGACGGCCGAGTGCATCCAGGTGCACGGGGGCGTGGGCTTCACGTGGGACGTCGACTGCCACCTGCTGTACCGCCGGGCCAAGCAGGACGACCTGCTGTTCGGGGCCCAGGGCTTCCAGCGCCAACGCCTGGCGGACCTGCTCCTCGGACCGGCGGCCCGCTGAAGGTCAGGATGCCGCGGAGCGGATGATCTCTTGCCACGAGCTGAGATCGTCAGCCGGGAAGGCGCCCAGTGAGGCGGCGGGGAGCGGCACGCCGTAGAGGAATCCCTGGGCGAGCTGACATCCGAGCGCCTGCAACGTGGCGACCTGGGCGGGTTGCTCGACGCCCTCCGCGATGATCGACAGGCCGAGGGACTCGCCGAGCCCGATGATGGCCCGGACGATGGCGACGTTCTCGGCTCGCACGTCCAACTCCTCGACGAAGCTGCGGTCGATCTTCAGCGTCTCCACGGGGAAACGCTTGAGATAGCTCAGGGAGGAGTACCCGGTCCCGAAGTCGTCGATCTCGATGTGGAGGCCGAGCTGGCGGAGCGCGAGGAGCGTCCGCACGGCGTCATCCGCGTCGCGCATCAGGGTGCTCTCGGTGATCTCCAACCAGAGCCGGTCGGGATCGACGCCCGAGGCCTCGAGGGCGCGCGTGACCTGATTGAGGAAACCGGGGTCGGCGAGCTGCAAGGCGGAGACGTTCACCGAGATGTTCAGGCGCGCCTCGTCCTGATCGGCCTCGGCGCGGAGCCCGCTCCACACCGACACCTGACGGCATGCCTCGTTCAGCACCCAGGCCCCCAGCGCCACGATGAGCCCGCTGTCCTCGGCCAGGGGGATGAACTCGTGGGGCCCCAACAACCCCCGGGTGGGGTGCTGCCACCGCACCAACGCCTCCATCCCCACCATGGTCCCGGTATGGAGGTCGACGACGGGCTGGTAATGGAGCACCAGCTCGTGGCGCTCGAGCGCCCGGTGCAGCTCGTTGGAGGTGCGGAGACGGCTCAAGACGTTGTGCTCGTCCTCCTCCTTGTAGACCTCGATGCGCGACGGCCCGCGTCCCTTGGCCCGGTACATCGCCACGTCGGCATTGCGCAACAGGACCGCGCCGGACTCGGTGCCGTCCTTCGACAGTGCGATCCCCACACTGAGCGACGCGAAGACCTCGCCGCTGTCGAGGGCGAGAGGCTGCTCCATGGCTCGCACCAGCCGCTGCGCCACCTCGAGCGCGTCGTCTTCGCCGTTCACCTCGTCGCACAGCACGGTGAATTCGTCGCCACCGAAGCGGGCGAGGGTGTCGGTGCTTCGCATGACGCTGTTGAGACGGTCTGCCACGGCACGAAGCACCCGGTCGCCGACGTCGTGGCCCAGGCTGTCGTTGACGAGCTTGAAGCGGTCGAGGTCGAGGAAGATCACGGCCACCTGGTGATGCCCGCGCGTCAGTCGCCGGAGGGCGACATCGAGGCGGTCCATGAACAACTCGCGGTTGGGCAGGGTCGTGAGCGAATCGTGGATCGCCGCGAAGGCGAGGCGTTCACGCAGGGCGCGGCCCTCTGTGACGTTCTCGATCTGCCCGATGAGATAGAGGGGCCGCTCCTGATCGTCGCGCACACACGAGACGTTCATCGACACCCAGACAGCGTGCCCGTCGATATGGCAGAACCGGGTCTCGAGCCGGTACCCGGCCGAGTCACTCGAAACGAGTCGCTCCATCTCGGATCGGCTGAGCTCGCGCTCGTCGGGATGGGTGAACTCCTCGAGCGTCCTGCCCGTGACCTCGGTGACGTCGTGGCCGAGGATCCGCCCCAGGGCGGGATTCGCTCTCGTGATGCGCCCGTCGAGGCCGGCCATGACCATGCCGATGGGGGCGTTCTCGAAGGCGGAGCGGAACCGCTCGTGCGCATCGCGCAGCTCCTCCTCGGCCCGCTTGCGCTCGGTGATGTCGTGGAGGTTGCCCACGATGCCACGCACCTTGGGGTTCTCGAGGTGGTTGCTCACCTTGACCTCGAACCACCGCCAGCTTCCATCGGCGTGGCGCAGTCGCACCTCGGCCGCCATGCCGTGTCGGGCCGACCCCCGGATCTCGCTGGACCGGCTCCGCATGTCCTCGAGGTCCTCGGGATGCATCATCTCGGCTGCTGACCGAAAGCGGAACGCCCCCGGCGAGGATCCCAGGATCCGATTGAAGGCGGGGCTCACGTACGTCAGCCGCCCGACGGGATCGGACACGACGATGATGTCACTGGCTTCGTGCACCAACGCCTCGAACCGCCCGTCACTCGCCTCTCGTCCCGCCGCGAACCACTGCAACACCATCATGGTGATGACCACACCCATGGCGTCGAGCGCGCCCAGGCTGTCGACGAGAGGCTCGTGGATGATCGATGGCGACAAGCCCAGGGCGATGGCTCCTTGGCCCACCCCTATACACACGAGCGTCCAGATGATGGCCGGCTTCGCCGCGGAAGAACCGGCGCCGCGCATGACATCGACGGCGCCGAAGACGAAACCGATGGCGAGGATCGGACCCCAGCCGATGCCGTAGATGACCAGCGCGATCACGGCCATCTCGACCGCCACGCGGAAATGCAGTCGCCATCCGGTGACGCCGTCCCCCCAGAGCGCCACGTTGACCGAGTTCACGACCAGCGCCGTGATCAACAAGGCAGCGATGGTCCAGTAGGGGATGTCGGCGATGAGGCCCCACGACCGAATCAGGCAGAAGATCCCGATCACCGGGGGGACAGCGAGATTGACGGGATCGGCCAGGCGGGCCCTGAAGCGCGCACCGAAGCCGGCACCGGCGCGTTTCTCAGGGGTGTCGGTGTCGGGCCAGCTCACACCATCTAATTCGGCGCCCGAGGCGAGGGGCTGTAATACCGGACGGGCCCGGGATGGGTGCCGACGGGGCGAGGCTGGGCCGGTTGCCTGGATCCAGAGCACATCGGACCAGGTCAGAGCGCGAGTTGCCCAAAGTCGAAGAAATTCCTCAAGTCCGGGCTCCCGGGTGCCGATAGAGGAACTGGAAGGCCCTTACCCGGGTTGCGTGCGCGTTGCGTGGCCCGCCTTACCCGGTGGGCCTGGCCTCGTTCCCTACTTCGAGGCGGACGCGGCCAGCCGGTCCTGGAGCTGAGCCTTCAGCACCTTGCCGGTGGCATTACGCGGCAGCTCGTCGACCAGTTCGATGCGCCGCGGCACCTTGTAGTCGGCGAGGGCGCCGGCGCAGTGTTGCCGGAGCTCGTCGGTCGTGGTCGACGCCCCGGGGGTGAGCACCACCACGGCGGCGACGTCCTCACCCAATACCTGATGCGGGACGCCCACCACGGCCGCCTCTACGACATGGGGATGCTCGAGCAGGACGGCCTCGACGTCGACGGCGTGGATGTTGTTCCCACCGCGGATGATGACGTCCTTCTTCCTCCCGACGATGTAGAGGTAGCCGTCGTCGTCGACGCGGGCGAGGTCGCCGCTGTAGAGCCACCCGTCCTTCCACGTACCGGCGGTGGCCTCGTCATTGCGGTAGTACTCGCGCTCGCGGCCCTTCATGCGCAGTATCGCCTCGCCCACCTCCCCGGTCGAAAGGTCGTGGCCGTCCTCGTCGACGATGCGCACCTCGAGCGGGGGAACGGGCTGGCCGACCGAGCCGATGCGCTTGAGCGACTCCCCCTTGGGCATGGAGCAGAAGGCGGGCCCCGCCTCGGTCATGCCGTAACTGTTGGAGACCGACGCCTCGGGCATGCGCTCCTGCAGGGCGCGCAGTGTGGCGGGCGCGAGCGGGGCGCTGCCGATGGCGCAGATGGAGATGGAGGAGAGCTCCGCCTCGGCGAAGCGGGGATGCGACACGATGAGCTGAGCCATCGACGGCACGAGGAACACGAACTGGGGCCGGAGCTCGTCGACAACCTCGAGCCACCGACCCGCGTCGAACTTGGGTTGGTAGACGCCGAACAGCCCGAGCTGCATGGGGTTGTAGATGAACCCGATGCCGGCGAAGGTGAACAGCGGGCTGGCGTGCAGCCAGCACTGACCCGAGTAGCTGGGGTTCGGTGCCCCGGGGATCAGTGCCACGTTGCGGTGGCGGATGGCGACACCCTTGGGAAGCCCCGTCGTCCCCGACGTGTAGAGGATGTCGGCGAGGTCGTCGCCACCGACCTCGACCTGGAAGGTCCCGGCGTCGTCGGGGCCGGGGACCGCCCACTTCCAGGGGGGCGTGGTCGCGTCGTCGTGGGTGGCGGGGGCGACGATCACATGCTCGAGGGTGTCGAGCGCACCCGCCAATCGCTGTGCGAGGGGTGACAGCTCGGTGTCGGTCAGCACGACCCGCACCTCGGCATGACCGAGGAGGCGTTCGAGCTCCCCGTCGGTCAGTCGCGTATTGGTGGGGACGGCGACGGCACCCGCCTTGTGCACCGCCGAGTAGCCGACCATGAAGCGAAGCGCCTCTTCGGCCCGGAGGTAGATCGACACCCGGTCGCCCTTGTTCACCCCCATCGCCACCAGGGCGCGGGCCAGGCGGTTGGACTCCGCCTCCCACTCGGCGAACGTCATGTGGCCGCCGTCGGTCACCTGGTAGGCGACCTTGTCGGGAAAGGCCGCCGCCATGGCGCGCAGGTGGTCGGTGAGGAGGGTGGTCACAGGCCCCCGTCGAGCGTCGCGGTCCGGTGCTGGAAGCGCCAGCCGTCGGGCGTGCGCACGAGCTGGTCGTGGTACCGACCCGAGCGCTGGACCCTCGACCGACGCTTCTCCGGAGGCGTGTCGGCTGAGGGCCGGGCCACCACGAGCAGGGTCACGTCCTGCACGGCGCGGTCGCCGTCGACCTCGATGATGGCGTCGACGGTCACGTGCACGATGCCGTAGGGGGTGCGGCGCACCATCTCGGCCAGCGCATCGCGTCCGGTGGTGGTGGGGCCGCCGTCGACCTCCATGGCCCCGTCCTCGGTGAACGTGGCGGCGAAACCGTCGGGGTCGCCGTCGTCGAAACAGCGGTTGTAGCGAGCCGTCAGCTCCCGGATCCGGGCCCGATCGACCAGCCACGCCATCGTCTCGTCCACGAGGTCAGCCCCCCTCCGCCCGGGCCCGCGCCGACTGCGCCTGACGCACCGTGCGTCACCGCCCGGGCCGGCAGCGACGATACCGCGCCCCGCAGGTTCGGAGCCTCGCCCGGGGCGGCGCGCCGATTCCACGCCGGCGGGCGTTCCCGCGCCGTCAGGACCGGGGGAGGGCGTAGCCGGCGATGGCGATGAAATGGAACGTGGCGCCCATGACCGTGAGGGCGTGGAACACCTCGTGGTACCCGAACACGCCCGGCACCGGGTTCGGTCGCTTCATCGCGTAGCAGACGGCTCCGATGGTGTAGCACGCACCCCCGGCCAGGATGAGCCCGAACCCGACTCCCCCCAGGCCACGCAGGAGCTGCGGGATGATGGCGAGTGCGGACCAACCGGCCACGATGTAAGGCACGGCGATGGCCCACTTGGGAGCGTCGAGCCACACCTGCCGGACGGTCACGCCGATGGCGCCTCCGAACCACACCAGACACAACACGAGGATCTGGGCCCATCCGTGCACGGTGAGGCCGGCCACGGCGGTATAGGTGCCGGCGATGGCCAGGAAGATGGTGGCGTGATCGGCACGGCGCAGCCGGCGGCGGCCCACCGGGGTCCAGCGAATGCGATGGAAGGCGGCACTTACACCGAAGAGCGCCGCCAGCGACACGACGTACACGGTCAGCGCGGCGCGCGCCCCGTCGGTGTGGGCATGGGCCACGAGCAGCGGACCGGCCACCAGTGTGACGACGAAGGAAACGAGATGGAGCCACCCGCGCAGGGCCGGACGCGCCGACTCGGGTGAGGGAGTGGACAGCGACGCCGGGGGCTCGAGGTCTCGGGACGTGATCTGCGGGAGCGTAGCCAATCGCCTGGACTGACGACCTCTTTCGAGATCCTCGGAGGCGGCGGCCGGACGGTCTGCTACGAAGCGGTATCCCGGCGCACGGTTCGCCGATGGCGCCACGCCATGAAGAACCCGCTGACCGGGTCGTCGGTGGTGCCGAGGTCGGAGTTGCACTCCTGGCACGTCACCGCTCGCTCGCCGCAACCACGCGACTTGGGATCTCGCATCGGAGGGTGGAAGGCCACCCACCGCCAGAAAGCGAAGTGGTGCCGCGTCGCGAATCCCGAATCGATTTTTTCGTTGTTCACAGGCCGTAGTCCCCCCTCACGAGTATGCACCGTGGGGTGTGGCCAGAGGGGGGCGCCGGGGGGTTTTTTCCGACGGCGCCGGGTGTATCGACGACAGCAGGCTCACGAGCCCCGATGGTAGAACCCGAACCTGGCAGATTTCTGTGACAGTCGGCCGCCCCCGCCGCCCGTGACCCGCTCCGGGACGAACAGTGGGGACGGGCCACCGTGGTCGGGCCCCGTCCCGCCGTGGCCGGGAGAGCGGGAAGGCGCAACGACGTCGCATCGGTGGAGGTCCGACCGCGACCATCACCACGCCGATCCCTTCCGTCGATGTCGCCGGGGCCTATCGGCATTCTTCGCGGTAACTACCGTGGTCGCATCGTCGGCGCTTCACGGGGCCGACGCTTGATGCAGTCGACGTTTGACGCAGTCGACGTTTGATGCAGTCGACGTTTCACGGAGTCGGTCGAAGCAATCGGTCGAAGCAGTCGGTCGAAGCAGTCGGTCGAAGCAGTCGTTCTCATCAGTCGGCGGGAAGGGAAGGCGATGATCGAGCTTGAACAGGTCGGGCCCATATGGGTGATGCGCTTCCGGTCCGGCGAGAACCGGCTCAACGAGACCTTTGTCGGCGAGCTCAACGAGGCTCTGGACACGGTCGAGAGCGCGGGCCTGCCGACCGCGCTGGTGACGACGGGCGAAGGCAAGTTCTACTCGAACGGGCTCGACTTGGATTGGCTCGGCACCGCCCCCGACCCGTCGGGGTTCATGGACACGGTGCATGACCTCTTGGTCCGCGTCCTGATGTTCCCGGCGGTGACCGTTGCTGCCGTGAACGGCCACGCCTTTGCGGCTGGGGCCATGCTGGCGACGGCGCACGACTTCATGATCATGCGATCCGATCGAGGGTATTGGTGCCTCCCCGAGGTCGACCTCGGTCTGCCCCTCACACCCACCATGCACGCGGTGGTCGCAGCTCGACTACCCCGCTTCACCTTGCACGAGGCCGTCACGACGGGAAAACGCTACGACGCAGAGGCTGCGATCGCGGCGCAGATCGCCCACGGGAGCGCGCCGGAAGGCGACGTGCTCCGCACGGCGGCGGCACTCGCCACCGAGCTCTCAGGGAAGGACCATGTCGTCGTGGCGAGACACAAAGAGCTCATGTACGACGCCGTCGTCGAGGTGAACGACGCTTAGGCCGTCGCCCCGGCGGGGTTGTCCCCGTGCGCATACGTGGCGTGGCCCTCGACCACGAGGGCGCCCTCGAAGATCAAGACCTCACTGACCAAGGCCCCCGTCTGGTTGCGGTAGTTGACGACCACGGTGTCGACACCGGTGTACACGCCCACAACCTCGAAGTGCAGAGTGGGGATCCGCCGCAGACCTTCTTCCCAGTACCGACGGAGAGCCGCTTTGCCGAGTATCACGCCCTCGCTGTCCGGCAACAGCTGCGCGGCCACCGGTGAGGTGAAGGTGACGTCGTCGGAAAAGTGCTCCAGGAGCCGGTCGAGGTCGTGATCGTTCCAGTGCTTCACCCACGTGTCCACGAACCGTGAAGCCCGCACCCGTCCATTCCTGAGTATGGCGCCGGAACCCGAAGCCGTCCCGGTCGGGGCGAGCCGAGGCTGGGACTTTGGTCCCTACCCGCCGGCATTCCGAGAAGTGCAGGATGGCGGAGGTAGTGATGGTCGACACGAAGGAGGTGAGGCGCCTGGTCCGCCCGGTCTTAGAAGAGCGCCTCTCGGGTGCTGGGCAGTGGGGCGACCTGTGGTCGCCCCCGAGAAACTGATTCCCCGGTCACACAGGCGACGATCGACCCGGCCGCACCAGCCCCGGGTCCAGTCGCGAAGACCACGGTGTTTGGAGCCGGAACGGGGGTTTCACCCACGTGTTCGAGGGCGCTGACAATCGAGGAACGGCGCCCGCCACCCATCACGGGAGTGCGGGCGCCGTCGCGTGCGGCTATGGCCGCGTGGCGTAGACGGCCCGGGCCCGGTAGCGGATGGGTCGCTCCTCGAGCTCTTCGAGGTAGTGCGCCGTCCACCCCGCCACGCGGGCGATGGTGAAGATGGTGCGGCCCCCGTCCTCGGCCATGCCGGCGGCGCGGGTGAGAGCAGCCAGCCCCAGATCGACATTGGGGCCAGGGATGGCGCGCTCGGCCGCCAACGCCAGCAACGTGTCCAGGACCTGGCGGCGGCCCGGCGGCCACAGGTCGTCCACCAGGCCCTTGAGCACGGTGAAGCGAGGGTCGTCCCCCTGGTAGATGGTGTGCCCGAACCCCGGCAGCCGGTGCTGCCACCGCAGTGTCTCGTCGAGGGCGCGCTCGGGGCCGAGCTCCGCGGCATCGCGCACGAGGCCGTAGGCGAGCTGAGATGCTCCCCCGTGCAACGGACCGGCCACCACGCCCAGGCCGGCCAGCACCGCGTCGTAGAGATTGGCGCGCGCCGACGCGGCCACCCGGACCGCGACGGTGGAGGTGGCGAGCTCGTGGTCGGCCAGCAGGATCAGCGCCGCGTTCACGGCTCGGACGAGCTCGGTGTCGGGCTCGGGTGCGAGCCGGGCCGTGAGCGTGCCCGCCACGGTGTGCTCCCAACGGTTGTCTCCCAGCTCGAGCGGAGGCGCGGGCCCGGGTGCGGGGGCGTCGGGACGGGGAACCGGAACGGGGAGGACCTCGACCATCGTGGCCACGAGCCGTCGAGCCACTGCGACGACCGAGGACGGGCGCAGGTCCGAGCGCAGGGGGTCACCGGCGCCGGCCATCACGACCGCCCACCGCAGACGGTCTGATGCACCGAGCTCGGGCGGGGGCCGCAAGGCAACGGGCTCCCAGGGGGTGTGGGCGGGGTCTCCCCGCCACAGCAGCTCGGCGGCTTGTTCGTAGGGCACCGTCGTGGCGAGCACGGTGGCGGGGGTGCCTCGGTAGACGGGGCCGTCATCGCGCAGCTGGGTGGTGGAGGTGACCACCGTGGCCAGCCTGGTCTCTGTGGTCCGCCCTCCCCGTGACCGCTTGGCGAGTGCCTCGACATCCTCGGCCGCGAACAGGCTCCGCCGCCCCTCGGGGGCGGGGTGCGACACCAAGACGCCCCGGCTCACATAGGCGTACAGGGTCGGCAGCTTCACGCCCAACCGGCGGGCCGCCTCGACGCTCTCGAGCATCCGCGTCATGGCTCACCCTTGGGCACGGTCGAAGTTTAGCGACAATGTGGGGGGACAACATTGAGTTGATCAACGTTTACACACCGAGGACGACAGCGCATCATGGTGGTGGCCCGCCGCCGCGGCGGACCCCTCGCCCCAGGGATCGGAGCCCGCCCATGCCGACCGTCGTCCGTGATCTCATGTCTGCCCCCCCGGTCACCTGCGAGGCCGGCACCGCGTTGGCCGACGCGGCCCGCACCATGCGCGACGCCGGCATCGGCTCGGTCATCGTGACCGAACGCGGCAAGGTCGCCGGCATCCTGACCGAGCGCGACCTGCTGCGCGCCGCGGCCGCGGCGACATCGGCGAGCGCCGAGACCGTCGAGATGTGGATGACGGCGAACCCCGACGTGCTCGGCCCCGACGAAGAGGTCGATGCGGCCTGGACCAGCCTGGCGCATCACCAGTACCGGCACCTGCCCGTCGTCGACGACCACGAGCTCGTCGGCGTGGTGTCGTTGCGCGACCTCATGGGAGTGGCGCGCCTGCGGCCACCGGACGAGCACGGGACGGAGATCCCCGCCGGGCTCGAGGGCGTGGTGGCGGCGGAGACGGCGCTGGGCGACGTCCGCGGTGAGGAGGGTTTCTTCCACTACCGCCAGTACTCGGCGGTCGACCTGGCGGCGAGACGATCACTCGAGGACGTCTGGTACCTGCTCCTCGAAGGAGAGCTCCCCGATGCACGCCAGGGCCGGCGTTTCGCCGCCGAGGTCGCGGAGCTACGCGCCATGCCTCCCGGATTGGCGACGATGTTGCCCGAGGTCGCGAAGCAAGGATCGCCCTTCGAGGTCTTGCGCACGGCGGTGTCGCTCCTCGGTGCCGAGCTGGGCTGGCGCCCGACGCATGACATCGACGGCGCCGAACTGCGCGCCCAGACACTGCGGTTGTGCTCGGTCGTGCCGACGATCATGGCGGCCGCCTACAACCTCGGCGAAGGTCGGGCGCCGGTCGAACCGAGGGCCGACTTCGCCAGCGCGGCCAACTACCTGTGGATGGTGACGGGATCGGAGCCGACGCCCGTCTCCGCGCGCGCCGTCGAGCAGTACCAGATCCTGACCATCGACCACGGGTTCAACGCCTCGACCTTCACGGCCCGCGTGATCACCTCCACCGGTGCCGACCTGGCCGCGGCGGTGTGCGGGGCGATCGGCGCCCTGTCGGGTCCACTGCACGGCGGTGCCCCCAGTCGGGCCCTGGCCATGCTCGACGAGATCGCCACCGCAGACCGGGCCGACGCCTGGCTGCGTGACGCGGTCGAGCGCGGCGATCGCGTCATGGGGTTCGGCCACCGTGTCTACAAGACCGACGACCCCCGTTCGCTGTTCCTGCGCGACGTGGCGCGCTCGCTCGGAGGCCCGCTGGTCGAGCTCGCCGCCCAGGTCGAGCGCACCGCGGTCGACGTCCTGACGGAGATGAAGCCGGGCCGGCGACTGTTCACCAACGTGGAGTTCTACGCGGGCGTTGTGATGTACAGCTGTGGGCTCCCCCGCGAGATGTTCACGCCGACGTTCGCGGCGGGACGCACCATCGGGTGGTCGGCGCACGTGATCGAGCAGGCCGCCCACAACCGGCTGATCCGGCCGTCGGCCCGCTACACGGGGCCGCCGCCTCCGGTGCCGGTCCCCGAACCCTGACCTGCGTCGCCGTCATACGGCGCTCCGGTCGCCCGGGGTCCAGACCTTCGACGGCAACGACGTCAACGATCGTCCAAAACGTCATCGGTGTCCCCGCCGTCCTCGACGTCTCCGCTGTCGGACTGGTGCTCGAACTGCGTCGTGTAGAGCTCGGCGTAGAGCCCACCGGCGGCGAGCAGCTCATCATGGCGACCCCGCTCTACGATCCGACCTTCCTCGACGACGAGGATCACGTCGGCCTCTCGCACGGTGGAGAGGCGGTGGGCGATCACGAGGGAGGTGCGCCCGGCCAGGGCGGTCTTGAGCGCCAGCTGCACGGCCACCTCGGACTCCGAGTCCAGGTGCGCGGTGGCCTCGTCGAGGACGACGATGTCGGGCGCCTTGAGCAGAAGACGGGCGATGGCGATGCGCTGCTTCTCGCCGCCCGAGAGCCGGTAGCCGCGATCGCCCACCAAGGTGTCGAGCCCGTCGGGGAGCGACTCCACCAGCGGCAGGATGTGCGCTGCGCTCAGGGCCTCGATCAATTGGGCGTCGGTGGCGTCAGGCTTGGCGTAGCGAAGATTGCCCCGAATGGTCTCGTGGAAGAGATGCGCATCCTGGGTGACCACGCCGACGACCTCCCCGATCGACTCCATGGTGGCGTCCCGGACGTCGACACCGTTGATCCGCACCGCCCCGCCCCGCACGTCATAGAGCCTCGGGACGAGATGGCTGATGGTCGTCTTCCCCGCACCCGAGGGGCCCACCAGCGCCACGAGCTGTCCCGGCTGGGCCGTGAACGACACGTCGAAGAGCACCGGCTGTGACGCGGTGTGCTCGAGGACGGCGACGGACTCCAACGAGGCCAGCGACACCTCCTCGGCGCTTGGGTAGCCGAAGTCGACGTGGTCGAACTCGATGAGCGCGGGACCGCGCGGGATCGGGGTGGCGTCGGGCTTGTCGTCGATCATGGGCGGCAGGTCGAGGACCTCGAAGACCCGGTCGAACGAGACGAGGGCGGTCATGACGTCGAGCTGCACGTTGGACAGAGCCGTCAACGGGCCGTAGAGGCGGGCGAGGTAGGCGGTCAGAGCCACCACCGTCCCGATCATGAGCGTGCCGCGTTCGGCGAGCAGACCACCCCAGCCGTAGACGAGCGCGGTGGCGAGCGAGGCGGTGAGGAGCAACGCGGCCATGAACACGCGGGTGTACATGGCTTGGGTGATCCCGATGTCGCGAACGCGCCCCGCCTTCTTCGAGAACCCTTTGACTTCGTCGTTGGAATGCCCGAAAAGCTTCACCAGAAGCGCACCGGCCACGTTGAAGCGCTCGGTCATGGTGTTGGTCATCTGTGCGTTGAGCGTGTAGGACTCCCGAGTGATGTCGGCGAGGCGCCGGCCCACGAAACGGGCCGGGATCAGAAAGATCGGCAGGAGCGCCAACGCCACCAGTGTGATCGGCCATGAGAGCCAGAACATCGCCGCCAAGGTGATGGCCACCCCGATCACGTTGCTGACCACCGAGGAGAACGTGTCGGTAAAGGCCTGCTGGGCGCCGAGGACGTCATTGTTGAGCCGCGACACCAGCGCACCGGTCTGGGTGCGCGTGAAGAAGGCGATGGGCATCTTCTGGATGTGCTCGAACACCCGGGTGCGCATGTCGTAGATGAGGCCCTCCCCGATGCGGGCCGACACCCAGCGTTGCCACAGCGACAGCACGGCGTCGAACACAGCCAGGCCGGCCACGACGAGGGCGAGTTGGATGATGAGGTCGGGTCGGTGCTTCCCGATCCCGGTGTCGATGATGGCCCGGTAGATGAGGGGGTTGGCGGCGCCGATGACGGCGTCGACGATGATGAGCACGAGGAAGACCCCGAGCGCCTTGCGGTAGGGCCGGGCGAAGGTGGCGATGCGCCGGACGATTCCCTTGGGAAGTTGTTGCTGGAGTACCGAGTTGTCGCGTCGCAGGGACCGCATGAGACCCATGCCCATGCCGCCGTGTCCGCCCCCACCCATGCCCATGCCCATGCTCATCGGGCACCTCCATCACCTGTGCTGCCGTGGCCGTGGCTGTGGCTGTGGCCGTGTGACGGGGCGGGCCCGCAGCAGGTGACGCACGAGCCGCGTTGGCACAGGACACCGAGCAGGTCGAGGAGCTGATGGCGCTGAGTGGGGTCGAGGCCCCCGAACACCTCGTCGGCGCTGTCGCGCCGTGCCGTCTCGAGACGATGGAGCAGGAGCCGACCGTCGTCGCTGAGTGCGACCAGGACCGAGCGCCGGTCTCCGGGATCGGCGTGGCGGGCGACGAGTCCAAGCGACTCGAGGGCGTCGACCATGGTCGTGACCGACCGAGGGACCACGTCGAGCTGGGCGGCGAGGTCCGCCATCCGCAGCGGTCGTCCGTCGGCGGCGACGAGCCGAAGCACCCGGGCCTGGGCGTAGGTAAGGCCCAGAGGCGCGAGCTGCACGATCGACCCCCGGCGCAACCGGCGGGCGGTGTGGGTCAGCAGCTCCGCGAGCTCGAGGGTGCTGTCTGCACCGCGCCGAGCGCCGGCTCTAGGGGTATTGCCATGGGTACGAGGTGGCACCCTGTTCCTTTCGGGTGTGGGAGGTCGGTGGCGGCCGACCAGAATGCTGAGTATAGCTCCTTATGAGGATCACTCATCATCTGGTGGGACGAGACGAGGGGAGAATCGGGCCGACGTGTCGATTCAAGGGCGCTTCGTTCGACGCTTAGGTAGAGAAGGGCCTCCGATCGAAGGGTCGGACGCCGACTCCGAATCAAGAGCCACACCGGGCCCAGGGAACCCGGGCCTACGAGAAACCACGAGACGAGGAGTGACCATGCGATTCATGATGTTCATGCTCCCGAACATCTCCGAGGACGACTGGATGCCGAGCGCCGAGGCTGTGGAAGCCATGACCAGGTACAACGAGGAGTTGACCAAGGCGGGCGTGCTGCTCGCCCTCGACGGACTTCACTCCAGCACGGAGGGGGTGCGGGTGTCGTTCCCTGGCGGCAGGGCCACCGCGACCGACGGCCCCTTCAGCGAGGCCAAGGAAGTGGTCGGTGGCTATTGGCTGATCGAGGTGAAGTCGAAGGAGGAGGCAGTCGAGTGGGCGAAGCGGGCTCCTTGTGCCGACGGCCCGGTCATCGAGGTCCGTCAGATCTTCGAGATGGACGAGTTCCCTCCCGAACTCCAGAAGGCCGGCGGCCGGTAGCTCCCAGTGGTGAGTCTGCCTCGACCGGTTCTCCCGGACATGACCCGGCATCGGCATCGCGGTGATGGAGCCGATGCCGGGTCGTGACGGTCCCGGTGCCGATGCTGCGCGGGGAGCCGATGCTGCGCCCGGTGCGATCGAGGCTGCGCGCGGTGCGATCGACGCCGTGTGGAGGATCGAGTCCGCCCGGGTCATCGCCGGCCTGGCCCGCTACGTGGGCGACGTCGGGATGGGCGAGGATCTGGCCCACGACGCCCTGGCCGCCGCGCTCGAGCAATGGCCGCGGTCCGGAGTTCCCGACAACCCCGGCGCGTGGCTCATGGCGGTCGGCAAGCGACGCGCCGTCGACGTGTTGCGTCGCAGGACGGTGCTCGAGCGCAAGCACGAGGAGCTCGGCCGTCAGGTCGAGTCCCGATCAGAGGAGCTCTCGGGTCCGGACCTCGACGATCCCGACGACGATTTCGGGGACGACCTCCTCCGTCTCATCTTCGTGGCGTGCCACCCCGTGCTCTCCACCGAGGCGCGCGTTGCGCTCACACTTCGGCTGCTCGGGAGCCTCACCACCGATGAGATCGCACGCGCCTTCCTCGTCCGGGAGTCCACCGTTGCGCAGCGCATCGTGCGCGCCAAGCGGACCCTCGCCGAGGCCAAAGTCCCCTTCGAGGTCCCCGAGGGCGCCGACCGCACCGCTCGGCTGACTTCGGTGCTCGAGGTGCTCTATCTCATCTTCAACGAGGGCTACTCGGCCACCGCCGGCGACGACTGGATGCGTCCCGCCCTGTGCGAGGACGCCCTTCGTCTCGGTCGGGTCCTGGCTGAGCTGTTGCCCCGCGAGCCCGAGGTCCACGGCCTCGCGGCGCTCATGGAGATCCAGGCATCCCGGGCCCGTGCCCGCGTAGGCCCGTCGGGTGCGCCCATCTTGCTCCTCGATCAGGACCGGGCCCGCTGGGACCACGTCCTCATCCGGCGCGGCATGGCCGCGCTCGAACGGGCCGACAGACTGGGCCAGGGATTCGGCCCGTACGCGCTCCAAGCAGCCATCGCCGCCTGCCACGCGGCGGCACCCACCGCGGCGGAGACGGACTGGGTACGCATCGCGGCCCTCTACGACGCGCTCGCGCAGCTGGCACCGTCTCCGGTCGTGGAGCTGAACCGCGCCGTTGCGTACTCCATGGCGTTCGGCCCCGACGTCGGGCTCGATCTCGTCGACGCACTGCTGAGCGAACCGGCGCTCAACAGCTACCACCTCCTGCCGAGCGTGCGTGGCGACCTGCTCGAGAAGCTCGGTCGATTCGATGAAGCACGGCAGGAGTTCGAGCGCGCCGCGGAGCTCACCCGCAACAGCCGTGAGGGCACGATGCTGCTCGAGCGCGCCGAGGCGTCACGGTCCCGCGACGCCCGGTCCGGGTCCAGCTGAACCGGGCTCGGCTCTGTGGATCAGAGGAGCCATCGCACGATCGCAGCCTGCCCGGCGTGCTGGAGATCGTCGCTGATCACGCTCACGAGCCGTACGCCCATGGTGACCGGTGGGTCCCAATTCTCGTCCACGATGCGATCGAGATCCGGCTCGGTGACGCGGTTGAGGAATCGGAGCGTGCTGTCGTGCACCGCATCGTGGTACCCGAGCAGCAGGTCGGCGCCAGTGGTGACGGCGGCGACCTGGTCGGGCCCGTGCCCGTACCCGGTATCCCACACGTCGAAGGGAAGCCCGAATCGCTCTGCCCAGCCCAACGCCGTCCAGACCTGTTCCGCCCCCGTGATGTCAGCGACGTGGTCGTCTTGGATCCGAGAAAGGTGCCAGACCAACCAGCCGATCGAGTTGGCCGTGCCGTCCAGGCGGGTGGCCAACTCCTCGGGCGTCAACCCTCCGACCACGTCGTGCACGACGGCGCGCACCCGTCCGAAGGCGTCCTCGAGCATTTCGGCGCTCGTCATGTCGATCTCATCCCGGTCCTCCGTTCTGGCGCTGCAGAGTCTGCCGCGAAATCGTCACGGCTGAGAGGGCATCATCAGGAGCATCAGGGCCGCAGCGATCACGAGCGAGATGGTACGGCCAGCGAGAACGCGGCCCGTCCCCTAGGCGGCCTGGGTCCGTCACCCGCCTCTCCGCTACTCCGCAGAGGAGCAGGGATGACGGTCAGGAGCGCCTCAGCCCCACCACCTCCGTGCGTCACTTCTTGCTGTGCTTCATGAGCTCGCGCCAACCACGGGCAGAGATCTCCACGTCGTATTTCCGAGCCGCGGTGCGGATGCGCTTCCATGCCCGGTCTCGTTCGGCATCGGTGACCCCCTTCACCTGATCGAAGCGGGCGACGGCGTTGCGCACGTGGGCCGCGTCGATCAACGGCTCCTTTCGCTCGTGCGGAAACGCGAATCGTGAGTCGGGAAGTCGGTCCTTCTGTGTCGTGCTCATCCCCCTGCTGGATCGGGATGTCGCCATGATCGCCTCCTCCGTCGATTACGAGATCCTTTGTCTCTGGGGCCGAACGACATGGCTTGACTCGGGCATGTCGACACCGGGCTCGGGCACGTCGACGAAACCGGGCTCGGGCACGTCGACGACACCGGGCTCGGGCACGTCGACGACACCGGGCTCGGGGGTCTCCACCGGTCCCAATGGCTCCATGGGCTCGACCGGTTCCACTGGCTCTACCGGTCCCACGGCTCGCCCTCGGTACGGGGCGTACGACCATGAACGTTGCTCCGAAGAGGATTCACCCCGTCGGGTGTCGGACATCAGGCACCTCCGCTCAGGGGTCGGAGCATGTTTACCCCCATCACCCCTCGTTCCAAACGTTAGGTCAGGTCCAACGTCGGTCCAAGAGTCAGAGCAGCACCGCCTGGGTCTGGGTGACCTGCGCCACGCGCCGCCCTTCGTCGTCGGTCACGTCGGTCTGGACGACGATGGTGCTGCGGCCGACGTGAAGCGCGTGGGTGGTGCCATGGGCGGAACCGGTATGCACGCCACGGAAGAAGTTGGTCTTGGACTCGATGGTGGACGTGCGGGCCCCTTCGGGAAGGTTGAGAAAGGCGCACGCTCCACCCAGGGTGTCGGCGAGGGCCATGATGACGCCGCCGTGCATCACCTCACCGGCGGTGCACCGCTCGGGTGCCCACGCCACGAGCCCGGTCACGCGCTCGGGGCCGGCCTCGGTGAGCTCGATCCCGCATGTGCGGGCGAACGGCATGGTGTCGAGCAGTGCGGTGGCACTCGGGACGAGATGGTCGCTCATTCCCGCACCGTAGGCGACCAGTCCGAGGCCAACCCGAGGCGAGCCCGAGGCCGACCCGGGGTTGGGCTCAGGTCGTGATGAGGCCGGCCAGGAGCTCGATGGTCGGGTTCTCGTGGGTGAGCCAGCTGTCGTCGACACCGAGGCGTGCCAACAACCGCGCCGCGCGCACCAGGATGGCCCCGCTGCGCAGTGCCGCAAAGGCCTCGTACCAGCGCAGGTCGGCAAGGGGACGACCCAGTCGCGCTTCGTAGGCGGCAATGGTGGCGTCGCGCCCGGGGAAGCCGGGGAGGTCCCCACCGCAGCGGTCGACCGCCATGTCGTGCAGGACGACGAACCAGGCCAGGTCGACCTCGGCCGGGCCGATCGACGCCATCTCGAAGTCGAGGACGGCAGACACGCCCATGTCCTCTCCCACCAAGACGTTGCCGAGCTGCACGTCTCCCCACAACAGCGACGGCGGTGGCTCGTCCGGCGGGAGGTTGGCGCGGCACCACTCGACGCCCTCCTCGAAGACCGTCGGCGCGCCGTCCTCGCCCGCCCACGCCAGGTACCGGGCCCAGTGCTCGACCTCGCCGGCCAGCCACCCCGGGCTGTGCCCGTCGTCGGCGGTCCCTCCCATGCCACGACCAGTGCGTGGAGCGAGGAGGCGGGCGCAGCCGAGAGACGCCCAGTCGAGGCGGTGGATCCGGGCCAACGCGTCGACGACCTCCCCGTGCAACTTCGCCTGGCCGTCGGGCGAGGACTCGGCCAGCCACCCCGTGCGCAGATAGGGCTTGTCGGCTCGCACCACCCTGCCGGCGACCCGCGGCATCAAGAGGAAGGGCGCTCCCACCCATCCGTCGTCTTCCTCGACGGCGAGCGGCTCTACCGCCGCCACACCGGCGTGGGCGAGAATGCTCTGCAGCCCTCCCTGCATGGCCAGGTCGTAGAGGGGGAACAGTCCCTCGCCGTTGGGGGGCAGGCGCACCACCCACGAGACGTGTTCGCGGGGGGCGCTTGCACCCGAGCCCAAGGTCCAGTCGACTTCGACGAAGATCGTCTCGCTCGAGAGTCCCGTGGCCGGCTGGACGAGGGGAGCGAGTCGGACATCGGTCATCTCGGGCCGCCACGACCGCACCCACCGGGTGAGCCCGTCGCGCACCGCGTCGAGGTTGCGTGCCTCGGAGATCCCCATGCGGTTCATCAAACTATCGTCACGTCGATGACCACGGTGGCCGAGCTCGTCCTGGCGCGTGCCGAGGACGACCACACCGGCCTGCGCTTCGAGGACGCGTCATGGACCTGGCGCCAGGTCGTGGCCCAGTGCGTGACCCGTGCTCGCATGTTGGGCGCGCTGCGCCGCCAGGGGCCGTTTCACGTCGGCGTCCTCCTCGAGAACGTGCCCGAGTACCTCTTTCTCCTCGGTGGTGCGGCGCTGGCGGGCGCCACCGTGGTGGGGATCAACCCCACCCGGCGAGGGGCGGAGCTGGCGAGAGACATCGCGCACGCCGACTGCCAGCTCATCGTCACCGACACCGCCCAGAGCGTGCTCCTCGACGGGCTCGACACCGGTGTAGAGGCCGGCCGGGTCCTGCGCTGCGACACCCCCGACTACCCCCCGGCATCGGCGGGTCCCGTCACACAGCCCGTCGCACGGCCCGAAACACCACTACCCAAAGCAACGCGGCCAGACGCGCCGCACCCCGGTCCCGACACGCTGTACCTGCTCCTGTTCACCTCGGGCTCGACCGGCGCGCCCAAGGCGGTGCGCGTGAGCCAGGGGCGCATGGCGAGCCAGGCGAGCGTCATGGCCGCCGGCTCGGGGTTCGGCCCCGATGACGTCATGTACTGCGCCATGCCCATGTTCCACGGCAACGCCCTCAACACCTGTGTGGTGCCGGCCATCGCGGCGGGGGCGGTGCTCGTGCTGCGACGCCGCTTCTCGGCGTCGGGATTTCTTCCCGACGTCCGCCACTACGGCGTCACCTATTTCAATTACGTGGGCCGGGCGCTGGCGTACGTGCTCGCCACACCTCCCCTGCCCGACGACGCCGAGAACACCCTGCGTTTCGGTTTCGGCACCGACGCCTCCCCCCAGGACATCTCGACGTTCAAGCGCCGCTTCGCCTGTCCCATCGTCGAGGGCTACGGCTCGAGCGAGGGGGCCATCTCGATGTCGCGCGTCCCGGGGACACCGCGCCAGGCCATGGGCAAGCCGCCGCCGGGCACCGACGTCGTGATCGTCGACCCCTCCAGCGGTAGGGAGTGCCCGTCCGCCGACTTCGACGCCGACGGGAAGCTGCAAAACGCGTCCGAAGCCATCGGGGAGATCGTGAGCCGCGACGGCGTGTCGCGCTTTGAGGGCTATTACGCCAACGACGAGGCTGACGCGCAGCGCACCCGCGGCGGATGGTTCTGGTCGGGAGACCTCGGCTATCGCGACGGGGACGGCTTCTTCTACTTCGCGGGCCGCACCGCGGACTGGTTGCGCGTCGACGGCGAGAACTTCGCGGCGGCACCTGTCGAGAGGATCCTCAGCCGCTTTCCGGGTGTCGTCACCGCGGTGGTGCTCCCCGTGCCCGATCCCCGCACCGGCGATCAGGCCCTGGCCGCGCTTGAGCTCGCCGATCCCGACACCTTCGACGCCGGCGCCTTCGGGGAATTCCTCGAGCTCCAGAGCGACCTGGGGACGAAATGGGCGCCCCGTTTCGTGCGCATCACCGACCGCATCCCTCTCACCGGCTCAGGCAAGGTCGACAAACGTCCCCTCCGACGCCAGTACTGGAACACCTCCGATCCCGTGTGGTGGCGGCCCTTCGCGTCCCAGGGGGGTGGGCGCCCTTCTGCGTACCGCCGTCTGACGCCCGCCGACGTCGAAGCACTCGACTCCGAATTCGAGGAACACGGCCGCCGAGCGCTGCTCGAGATGTGATGCTGACGCCATGGACATGACCGGTCGCACGGTGCTCGTCACCGGGGCCAACACCGGCATCGGGCGGGCCACAGCCACAGAGCTCGCCCGGCGCGGGGCCCGTGTGCACATCGCGTGTCGTTCTGCGGAGCGGGCCCGACCCGTGCTCGATGCCATCACCACGACCCACGGGCCCGACGCGGCGAGCTTCCTGGCGCTGGACCTCTCCGACCTCGGTTCGGTGCGCGCCGCCGCGGATACCTACATCGCGTCGGGAGAACCGCTGCACGTGCTGATCGACAACGCCGGGGTGGCGGGCCAGCGGGGACTGACGACCGACGGCTTCGAGCTGGCCTTCGGGGTCAACCACCTCGGCCACTTCCTCTTCACCACGTTGTTGCTCGACACCTTGGTTCGCAGTGGCCCGGCCCGGGTCGTGGTGGTGGCGAGCGATTCGCACTATCAAGCCCGGGGTGTCGACTTCGATGCCGTGCGTCGGCGTACGTCCAGTCTCACGGGCCTGTCGGAGTACGGCGTATCCAAGCTGTGCAACGTGCTCTTCGCCCAGGAGCTCGCCCGCCGGATGAGCGCCACCGTCGACGGGACGCACCCGGTCACCACCTACGCGCTTCACCCCGGGGTGATCGCCTCCGACATCTGGCGCCGCCTGCCCTGGCCCCTCGAGCCCATTGCCAAGCTCTTGATGAAGTCCCCCGAAGATGGAGCGCGCACGCCCGTGTACTGCGCCACCGATCCCGCGCTGTCCGGTGTCACCGGTCACTACTACGACGACTGCGCAGAGCGCGCCCCGTCGGAGCGGGCCACCCCCGAGCTCGCGGCGGAGTTGTGGGAGCGCAGCGTCGCCTGGACCGCGTCCTAACCGCGTCCTAACCGCGTCCTGACCGCGTCCGGATCGCAGCCGGCCACCGGGCCCAAACGGCTCGCCACCCCGGCCCGGACACCTCGTGAGCTCGGTCCAAGGCCTGGTCATGGCGGCTCGAACGACTCGTGTCCGCTTTCTCTCTTTGGGGTCGGGTGGCCTACTGTGGGCGCGGAGAAGGAGGACGCTCATGGGACTCATGGACAAGGTCAAGGCTCAGGCGACGCAGCTCGCCGACAAGGCCCAACAGGCGGGTCAGGCGGGACAGGCCAAGCTCGCCGACATCCAGGCCAAGCGCAAGGGCGACGCCCTGTTGCTCGAGCTGGGCGGCATCACCTACTGCCAGCGCATGGGGCGCGCCGAAGCCGGCGCGGACGTCCGGGTGACCGAGATCGTCGGCCTCGTCCAAGCGTTCGAGGCCGAGCACGGGCCGGTGCAGGTGACCTCCGCCAACGCCGCGGTGGCCGAGACGACGGGTGTCGTCGACCCGGGCGGCACGATCCCGACGGCGGCCCCGATCCCGACGGCGACAGAGGCTCCTCCCGCCCCGATCCCAACGGCCGCGCCTCCCACGGCATCGGCCGGCCCCCTCCCGCAGGCGCAATACGGCACGGGCGAAAGCTGAGGCAGGTCGTTGGGTTGGGAGTTCTCCACCGATCCGGAGTTCCAGGCCAAGCTCGACTGGACCGACACCTTCGTCCGTGAAGAGGTCGAGCCACTCGACCTGTTGTGGGGGGACCGCACCTTTCATCCCCTCGACGACAAGCTCCGCAAGATCGTCGACCCCCTGAAGCAACGGGTTCGCGAGCAGAAGCTGTGGGCGTGCCACCTCGGTCCCGAGCTCGGGGGCGAGGGGTACGGCCAGGTGAAGCTGTCGCTCATGAACGAGATCCTGGGCCGAAGCCGCTGGGCCCCGATCATCTTCGGGTGCCAGGCACCCGACACGGGCAACGCCGAGATCATCGCCCACTACGGCACCGACGAGCAGAAGGAGCGCTACCTGCGCCCGTTGCTCGACGGCGAGATCTTCTCGTCGTACTCGATGACCGAGCCTCAGGGAGGGTCCGACCCCACCCGCTTCGAGACAAGGGCGAGGCGTGACGGGGATGAATGGGTCATCGACGGATGGAAGTTCTTCTCGTCGAACGCCAGGACGTCGGCGTTTCTCATCGTGATGGCGGTGACCGACCCCGATGTGAGCGCGTACCAGGGGATGTCGATGTTCCTCGTACCCACCGACACGCCAGGGGTCGACATCGTCCGCAACATCGGCCTCATGGGCGAGCACTTCGGCGACGGCCACGAGGGTATGCACGCCCTCATCCATTACAACGAGGTGCGCGTGCCCGCCGAGAGCCTTCTCGGCGGAGAGGGTCAGGCCTTCGCCATCGCCCAGACCCGGCTCGGCGGGGGGCGCATCCACCACGCCATGCGGACGGTGGGGGTGTGCCAGAAGGCGATCGACATGATGTGCGAGCGGGCGCTGTCGCGCCACACCCAGGGCAGCATCCTGGCCGACAAACAGACCGTCCAGAACTACATCGCCGACTCCTACGCGCAGCTGACGCAATTCCGGCTCTTCGTCTTGTACGTGGCGTGGGAGATCGACCAGTACCAGGACTACCGCAAGGTCCGCCACGACATCGCCGCGGTGAAGGTGCTCACCGCGCAGGTGCTGCACGACATCGTGCAGCGTTCCATCCAGGTGCACGGTGCGCTCGGTGTCTCCAACGAGCTCCCCTTGGGCGGCTACTGGATGATGGTGCCGATCATGGGACTCGTCGACGGCCCGAGCGAGGTGCACCGTGTCACCGTGGCCCGCCAGATCCTGAAGCGCTACAAGGCCGCGCCCGGCGCATGGCCGACCGAGCACCTGCCCGAGAAGCTCGCCGCGGCGCGCGCCAAGTTCGCCGAGCATCTCGAGCACGAGGTCGCCAACCAATGACCGACTCTCTCGCCGACGCGACCGATGACCCGCTCGTCGAGGATCCCGTTGTAGACGAGGTGGCAGACGGCCCGATTGTGGACGACGAGGTGCGTACGCGCGGCCTCGTCGACCTCGAGCGTCTGCGGACGTTCTTCGACGAGCACGGTCTGCCCGGCGCGGGCGAGCCGGTCGAGGCCACCTTCATCACGGGCGGCGCGTCCAACGAGCTGTTCGAGGTCCGACGCGGGGGACACCGCATGGCGCTACGCCGTCCGCCTCGCGTCGTCCCCTCGGGGCGCAACGAGACCATGTTGCGCGAGTATCGGCTGCTCGCCGCGCTGGCCGACACCGACGTCCCGCACGCCCGGGCCCTGGCGGTGTGCGACGACCCTGCGCTCATGGGGGGCTGCTTCTACCTGATGGAGTACGTCGACGGCTGGTCCCCCATGGGTGGTGGGGGTTGGCCCACCCCGTTCGACACCGACCTCGAGGCCCGACGCGGCCTGGCCTTCCAGCTCGTCGACGGAATCGCCAAGCTTGCTCGCGTCGACTGGCGGGCGCGCGGCCTCGAGGGTTTCGGCCGTCCCGACGGCTTCCACGAGCGCCAGGTCGACCGGTGGATGAGTCATCTCGCCGCCGTGCAATTCCGCGACATCCCTGGGCTCGACACGGCCGCGGCATGGTTGCGTGGCCATCAGCCCCGGAACTACGAGCCGGGGATCATGCACGGCGACTACCAGTTCGCCAACGTGATGTTCCGCCACGGCACCCCCGCCCGCCTCGCCGCCATCGTGGACTGGGAGATGGCGACGGTGGGCGACCCGTTGCTCGATCTCGGGTGGGTGATCCAGGGTTGGCTCGACGAGGACGAGGAGCGCACCACGGGCAGTTACGTGGACTACACGGGCATGCCGTCGCGCAGCGAGCTCCTCGACTACTACTCGCGCGAGAGCGGGCGCGATACCGCCGAGATCGACTACTACGTCATCCTGGCTCGCTTCAAGCTGGCCGTCGTCCTCGAGGCCGGGTACGCGCGGGTCGTGCAGGGGACAGCCGACAATCCGAAGATGGAGGCGTTCGGCGACGTCGTGCTCAACCTGGCAGAGCGGGCGGCGGACCTCGCGTCGACCACGTCACTTCACTGAGGGTACGCACGTCGGTGGCTGCGGACCGTTTCGATCTCACCGGCAAGGTGGCACTCGTGACCGGCGGCAGCCGGGGGTTGGGACGGTCCATGGTTCTCGGGTTCGCCGCGGCCGGAGCTGATGTCGTGGTCGCCAGCCGCAAGCTCGATGCCTGTCGAGCCGTGGCCGACGAGGTGGAGGCGATGGGCCGTCGGGCGCTCGCGTGGTCCTGCAACGTGTCGAACTGGGACGAGCTCGAACCCCTGGCGGACGCCGCCTACGACGCCTTCGGTCGCGTCGACGTGCTCGTCAACAACGCAGGGATGTCCCTTCTCTACGGGGATGTGACCGAGGTCACCGAGGCCATGTGGGACAAGGTGGTCAACCTGAACCTGAAGGGCGTGTTCCGGCTCACCGCCCTGGTCGGCAGCCGGATGGTGCGCGACGGGGGAGGATCGGTGATCAATGTCTCCAGTGTGGGGTCGATCCGTCCTACCCCTGAGATCCTGCCCTATGCGGCCGCCAAGGCGGGCGTGAACTCGTTGACGGTGGGGTTCGCGCGTGCGCTGGGGCCGTCGGTGCGTGTCAACTGCATCATGGCGGGGCCCTTCCTCACCGACGTCACCAAGGCCTGGGACCAAGAGGTCTTCGAGACCGGTGCGCAACGCCATGCTCTGCAGCGTTTCGGCGATCCCGACGAGGTCGTCGGCACCGCCCTCTATTTCGCCAGTGACGCCTCGAGCTTCACCACCGGGCAGCTCCTGCGCGTCGACGGCGGTATGCCATGATCCGTCGCGCCGAGGGCGCGGCGTGGGTCGTGGCTCACCGTCAGACGTGGCGCAGGGTCAGTCGGTCGATCAGTCAGTCCGTCGATCGGTCGGTAGGTAGGTAGGTCGGTCAGTCCGTCAGGGTAGTCAGTCGGCCAGTGAGTCATCTGATGGCGCGATCGATTCGAGGCGCTCGAGGAGGGGGAGCTGTCCCGCCAGAATCTTGGTGCGCGCCTCTTCCATGGAGAACCACGCCGCCTTGTCCACTTCGGGGAAGGTGCGCTGTTCACCCGACCGGGGCGGCCATTCCATCTCGAACACGTTGCTCGTGGTGGCACGCGCGTCGAGGTCCCCGCGTATCGCCCACGCCCGGACGCGCTTCCCCCCCGCCTGACGCACCTCTCCGAGATCGTGGCGTGGGCCCGACGGGGCACCCTGGCCGAGCTCCTCGGCGAACTCCTTCTCGGCGCGCGCAGCGGGATCGTCGCCCTCGCCGTACTCGCCTTTGGGGATCGACCACGCGCCGGCGTCCTTACGCGCCCAGAACGGGCCGCCGGGATGCACGAGAAGCACCTCGATGTCTCCCTCGGAGCTCCTTCGGTACACGAGGAGCCCCGCACTCACCTTGGGCACGGTCGCCTCACCTCCCGCCACCGGCGTGGGCCCGAAACCTGTGTACCACGCTGGAGAAAGCTGTGTGTTCGCAACACCACATGGCGTCGTATCCCCAAGTGAGGCGGCTGCTCGTTGCCGGCGCAAATCATATGCGCGGTGATGGTGCGGACGCCCACGCAGAGCGATTGGCACGGTTCCCCCCGGTTCACTACGGTCGCCTGCGGGTGCCCTGCCGGGCGGCGGAGCAAGCGGAGAAGACGGACAGCGCCATCGTTCGCGCGCCGCGACGTCGCGTCGTAGAGCAACTGACACAGCGACGTGCACACCGCGCAACGAATGACCATGAGCCGCGAACCACTTCCCCCCATCCACGCCAATCGTGCGGCGCGACGACAGAACGCCCGTCGTCCCGCCAGTCGTACGATCGCGCGCCTCGGTCTGATGGTGTCGTTACCCGGCGCGGCGGTGCTCGCCGCCACGGCCGGCCCCACGGCGGTCGCCGCGGCCGGGACGCGTCACAGCAACAACGGGCCCGTTGTCCCGCGCCCGGCCCGCAAGGAGTCACCGCTGGTGGCGATGCGCAAGATCCTCGAGACCGAGAAGGCAACCGGCAAGCTCGCCTCCGCCAAGCCCCCTCCCCCACCAGCGCCCCCGCCGACCACCACGACCCCCCCGTCCCCACCGTTGGCGGCCGTGGCCGCGGCGCCACCTCCTGCGCCCGCTCCCCGGACGGTGTCGCCTCCCCCTGCTCCGGTGGTGCACCCCGCGCCCGTTGTGCACCCCCCGCCCGTCGTGCACCCCGCACCGGTGGTGCACCCTGCACCGGCGCCCACCGTCACGAAGGGGATCGTCCCTCCCGCCAACCCCGCGGCGAGCATCGCCCCGACCCCGCTGTTCGAGACCACCTGCCTGGCTGCGGGCGCGCTGTCGGGTTCGTGCCTGGCCTCCACACTGCAAGCCACCGACTCGGCCCGGTCGCACGAAGGCCTCGGGCCGATGACGCTACCGGGGGACTACTCGACACTCACCGCGGCGGAGCAGCTCTTCGTGCTGGCCGACACCGAGCGGGTCGATCGGGGACTCCCGCCCGCGGTGGGCCTCGTGGCCGAGCTCGACCAGGACGCGCAGGCGGCGGCCCTGGCCGACACCGACCCCACACCGACGATCGTCCCACCGGGTGTCAGCATCCTGCGGTGGGCGTCGAACTGGAGCGAGAACGCCGGAGCGCTCGGGTCGAATTACAACTGGATGTACGACGACGGGCCCGGGTCAGGGAACCTCGCCTGCGGCGGTGGCGGGAGCGGATGTTGGGGACACCGCGACAACATCCTGGGCTTCGGTGCCGCGCAGCTGGCCGCGTCGGGCGGGATCCTCGTCATGGGTGCCGGCGAGGCCGCACCGGCGGGGGCCAAGCCATGGATGAGTGACACCGAGCTCTTCGCCGTGATCACACGCAGCCCGGCGTTCTACATCTACACCTGGGGCCAGGCCGTGGCGGCCGGGGCCCGCTGAGTCGTCTGCGTCGCGCCATCGGTTCGTGGCGCCGGTCCGCGTCGCCGGCCCGTCGCACCGGGACGTCAGGGGCGTGCATGGCGAGGACGACCGTTGCCGCGACGGCAAGGAGCGCGACGGTGAGCTTGGCGGCGAGGTGGGTCACACGCGCCTTCCAGCTCGGTCAGGTCTGTGCACGGGCTCAGGACCGCGCCGACTGAGGTGGAACTGTTTCCCGCCTCAGTCGGCGGTGATCCTTGGGCTCGTCGCGGCGAGTGCTCCCGAGGCTCAGCTGGCGAGACCCAGCTGCGGAGACTCAGCTGCGGAGACTCAGCTGCGGAGACTCAGCTGCGGAGACTCAGCTGCGGAGACTCAGCTGCGGAGACTCAGGTGCCGAGACTCAGGCGCTCGTGCGCCGCCGGCGGGCGTTCGACAGTCCGAGCAGCAGGAGACCGAAGGCGACCATCGAACCGCCCAGGATGGGCAGGCGGGGATTGATCCCGGTGAACGGAAGCGTGCCGCTGCCCGTCGTGCCGGTCGGTGTCCCTGTTCCGGTCACACCCGGCGTTCCCTTCCCGGTCGACGTGCCGGTCGGACTGGCCGTCTTCGCACTGGCTTTGGCGGTGCCTCCACCCACAGTCGTCACGGTCGTTCCCCCCGACGTGGAGCACGTCGGCTTCGTGATCGTGTCGGTGTCCAGGGTGACCGCACCGTTGCGGGCGAGCAGACGGCCGTTGATGGTCGTGCCCGTGGTCACCGAGATCGACGTCAGTGCCAGGATTGTCCCTCGGAACGTGGATCCCGTGCCGAGCGTGGCGGAACTCCCGACCTGCCAGAAGACGTTGCAGGCCTGGGCACCGTTGATCAGGTTCACGCTGCTCGTCGAGGCCGTGGTGAGCGTAGAGCCGGCCTGGAAGACGAACAGCGCGTTGGGATTCCCGCCACCGTTCAGCGTGAGCGATCCGGTGAGGCCGAGCGAGGAGCCGGAGTTGTATGTCCCTGGATTCAAGGTCTGTCCGCCGAGGTCGGCGGGGACCGCTGTCCTCGGGCTCTCGCCCGCGGCCGTGTTGTACGCGGTCACGAGATCGTTCTTGGCTCCCTGGGTGACGGCGTCGGCGTGATGGTTGGTGCCGGTGACCGTCATCGAGGCGGTCCCACTCTCAGCGGGAGTCGGGAACGTGCCGATGTCCCCGTTGATCGTCGTCGGGCCGGTGTTCGTGATGCCGCTGCCCGCGATGACGGCGAAGCTGCCCACGGTGCCGAGGCCGACCGGCGTCTGCGCCGCGTCGGCACTGACGGCCGGGGCGAGGACGGCGGCGCCGGCGAGGACGATCGTCACCGGTACCAACCAAGCCGAGATGTGCCGGGGGCGCGGGGCCTTACCGACAGGGGACGTGACGACGCGGCCTGAAACCATGGGACATACCTCTTCCGTTGGATGGGGAGAGGACACGTCGAGCCTCGGCGACGGGAACGGATTGCAGTCCCCTGACTAAACCAGGCGCCCCTCTCAGGGGTCTTCGCTACCCATCGGCCGCCCGCTCGTTTTCTTTAACGACCTTTGAACAAAGACGACTCACGGTGAAAACGAACGGTCACTCTCTGCAGGTTCTGTTCCTAGCGAGGCGCTTCAGCGCGGTCCGGTAACGCGACACGAGATGTTTGTGAACGCCCGAACGCGCGGTTCGACCATCGAGAATGCTTGAAAGCCGACATATCGCACCACTACGCTGTCGGTTCGCATTAGTTGTGAGTTTTCCGCCCAGTCCTCGCGGCCCGCTTCTCAAGCTTGCCAGGGGTTCTCATGGAGATCGAGCGGCGACTCTCAGACGTCCTCAGCGAGTTCGCGAGGACTCTTGTAACGGACTTTCCGATTCAGGCAATTCTTGACCATTTGGTGGTCCGGATCGTTGACGTGTTGCCTATCAGCGCGGCCGGAGTAACGCTGATCGCGCCGGGAACCGATCCCCACTACATCGCGGCATCGGATGACGCGGCAATGCGCTTCGAGCAGCTTCAGACGGAGCTGGGCGAGGGCCCGTGCATCGTCGCCTATCAAAAGGGTGAGGCGGTCATCGTTCCGGACTTGCGTTCGGAGGACCGGTTCCCGAGGTTTGCGTCGCGAGCCATCGAAGAAGGGCTCAGCGCGGTCTTCACCTTCCCGTTGCGCCATGATGATCAACAACTCGGTGCCCTCGACCTCTACCGCACCAGCGCGGGGCCGATGAATGCCGGGGCGATGACCGCTGCGCAGACTCTGGCTGACGTCGCGGCGGCCTATCTGCTCAACGCGCAGGCACGCACCGACCTCCGGGAATCCTCAGACCGCGCCCGGGAGACGGCGCTGCATGACGCCCTGACGGGGCTGCCGAACAGAACCCTGTTGGTGCAGCGTCTCGTCCACGCCATCCTCAGGTGCCGGCGGTCCGAGAAGTTGGTGGCGATCCTCTTTGCCGACCTTGACCGGTTCAAGGCGATCAACGACACCTTCGGACACCACGTAGGCGACGAGCTCCTCGTGGCGGTGGCGGGACGACTGACCGATCTCCTGCGACCTGGTGACACCTTGGCCCGCCTGGCCGGGGACGAGTTCGTGATCTTGTGCGAAGACCTTGAATACACGTCTCAAGTAGAGCCCCTGGCGGCCCGGATTGACGAGGCGCTGAGCCGCGCCTTCGTCCTTTCAGGAATCGAGGTACAGGTGAGTGCCAGTGTGGGCATCGCCTTCGCCGGTCGGGGTGATGACGTGCCCGAACAGATCCTCCAAGACGCGGACACCGCGATGTATCAAGCCAAGCGTAAGGGAGGTGCCCGTCACGGCATGGTCGACATCGGGGAGCAGCGCCTTGCTGAGAACCGGGCCACTCTGAATCGTGACCTGCGCGGTGCGTTGGCACGACGTGAGCTGCGCACCGAATACCAGCCGATCGTGGCCACGTCCGATGGCCGTATCACCGGGTTCGAGGCCCTTCTCCGCTGGGCACATCCGATCCGTGGCATCGTCGCTCCCGACACGATTGTTCCTCTCGCAGAACAGAGCGGCCTCATCATCGATATCGGTCGCTGGGTCCTGATGCAAGCTTGCATCGACCTGCACCGGTGGCAACATCATGACCAGCACTGCGAACTCGAAATCAGCGTCAACATTTCGTCCTCGCAGTTGATGGCACCCGACTTCGCCGCCACCGTCGCAGAAGTCCTGGCTGAGACCCGCACCAATCCGGAGGTCGTGACGCTCGAGGTGACCGAAAGCGTGTTCATCCAGGACAGCGATCGTGCGCTGATCGTGCTCAACGACCTCAAGCACCTTGGCGTCAAGCTTGCACTCGACGATTTTGGAACCGGCTTTTCGTCATTGAGCTATCTCAGGCAGTTTCCGGTAAACATCGTCAAGATAGATCGGGCTTTCGTCACCGATTTAGGCCGTGAGCCCACCAGCCGACTCATCGTGGGCGCGATCGTAAGGCTTGCGCACAGCCTACAAATGACCGTTGTCGCCGAAGGGATCGAGTCTGCAGACCAACATGACGAGGTCGTGGCGCTTGAGTGCGATTCCTATCAGGGCTTCTTCTTTGCTCGACCCACGTCGGCCGAGGCCCTCGACTCGTTGATGGCGACTGCCGCGACGGCATGAGCTCGCCACGTCTTGCAGATCCAAGCCGACCTCGGTCACGGGGCAGTATTTCGGGTTCGAACGCCGGCGCGCCGATCTCATTAGGAGTACCGGATGTGAGGGAATTCCCGAGGGCTGGCACGTCTGGTTGTGGGGACCGCCATGTCTGATTCAGCCCAGCCCATGGCCGACTCTGTCGATCCCGAGGTCCTGCTGAATGTCCTGGCCAAAATGAAGTCGGGCGATCTCTCAGTCCGGTTGCCCCTTGATGGGACCGGTATGGCCGGCAAGGTTGCCCTCGGTTTCAACGACATGATCATCGCCTACCAGGCCCTCAATGCTGAACTGGTCCGGGTCAGCCGGGTGGTCGGCGCGAAGGACAGCCTCTCCCCGCCCGTCGTCGTCGGGGGATCGGCGCAGAGCGGGTCCGGGACCGGCCATCCGGTGAACAACCTGATCGAGGCATTGGTAGGCCCCATCAGCGAAATGGAGCGCGCACCCGGAGCGGCCGCCGAAGCTGACCTCGGCAAAAAGTTCGCGATGGACGTCCAGGGTGAGATGTCCGATCTGAAGAACACCGTCACCGTCATGGTCGACCAGCTTGATGTATTCGCGGGCGAATCCAATGAAAATCTCGAACGACAAGCCCACCTCCTCGCAGAGGGCACCAGAGCAGCCGCGAACAGGATCCAGGAAATCGAACGGTCCAACCGCTTGTTCGAGGAGGAGGCCGCGCAGCTCGCTCTTTCGTCGAACCGCAAGTCCGAGTTCATCGCCAACATGTCACATGAGATTTGCACTTCGTTGAACAGCCTCTTGATCCTGGCTGAGCAACTCGCAGACAACCCCGAACACACCATGACCGATACGCAGGTCGAATATGCGAACAGCATCTGCTCTTCAGGGAAAGAGCTGTTGCGCCTTCTGAGCAGCATCCTCGACCTGGCAAAGGTCGAGTCGGGGACCACGACAGCCGAGTTGTCTGTGGTTCCAATCGGCGAGCTCCGGGACGCCATGCTTCGCGAATTCGAGCCGACTGCTCAGGAAAAGGGCCTGACCTATTCGATCGACGTCGCCTTCGACAGCCCTTACAGCTTCGTTACGGACCCCCACCGACTCCGTCAGATCCTCAAGAACCTGCTCGCCAATGCCTTCAAGTTCACCGAGCACGGGAGTATCCATGTCGCGGTGGCTCCGGCCTACCACAGGTGGAGCGCGAACACGGCGCCTCGAGCCGAGGCTTCACCAGTGATCGCCATCTCAGTAAGCGACACGGGAATCGGGATCGATACTGAGCAGCGGCAACGTATTTTCGAGCCATTCGCGCAGGGCGACGGCGCCACGGCTCGCCTCTACGGGGGTACCGGACTCGGTCTTTCCATCAGCCGCGAACTGGTGCTCCTGCTCAGAGGCGAAATCACCGTGACCAGCAAACGGGGTGAAGGCAGTACTTTTACCGTCTACCTTCCGACGAGTCCGCTCGACGTCATGCCGAGCGCTGACGCCGCCGGTGTCATGCGGGTTGCCAACGATCCTGATCCGAGCGTGATTCCGGACGACTCAGCGGTCGATGCGACGGACAAGCACGTCGATCGTCGGCATTTCGATGGACGATCAGTCAGCGCGATCGCAGGGACGAAGATCCTGGTGGTCGACGATGATTTCCGAAACATCTTCACCCTTTCGGCACTCCTCGAACACAGCGATGCCGAGGTCACCGTGGCTGAGAGTGGCATCGAGGCCCTTGCCATGCTGAAGCAGTTACCGGACATCGACATTGTCCTCATGGACATCGCGATGCCGGTTATGGACGGATATGCCGCCATCCGCGCCGTCCGCGCTATCGAGCAACTCAAGAGCCTTCCCATCATCGCGATCACGGGAGAGGTGACACCCGGCGAGCGAGAGCGCTGTATCGATGCGGGGGCCAGCGACTACGTTGCGAGGCCGGACGACACCGTTGACCTTTGTGCCGCCCTGATGCCATGGCTCCCGGCGGCATTGCACCTTGAACCAGTGTCCGCCGGTGATGTCGCACATGAGCCGCACGCCGAGCGCATCGGTCAGGAGGCACGTCGTCTCGACTCCAATGTGCACTCGAATCCCCGCATCGAGGGAGCCAGGATCCTCGTGGTCGAGGACGACCACCAAAACATCTTTGCCCTTTCTGCGCTTCTCGAACCGGCGAATGGAGATGCCGAAGTCATCGTGGTCGAGACTGGTTCCGACGCTCTCGCCGAATTGAAGCAGAGACCGAACATCGACGTCGTCTTGATGGACATCATGTCCCACCGCATGGACAGATACGACACGATGCGAGCCATCCGTGCCGTCGAGCAGTTCAAGGGCCTCCCCGTCATTGCCGTGACCGGCAACGTCATGGCATGGGAGCGTCAACGCTTCCTCGATGCCGGCGCCAACGAGTATCTTCCGAAGCCGTTGGTTACAACGGACCTCCTCGCAGTCCTTAGGCGTTGGCTGCCTTCTGCATCCCATTCTCAAGCGGTATGAGCACCATGATGCGATCGACGGAGCCGCGAGGCACCGGTCCGCCTGCGGAAGACCGCAACCGTCTCGTCCCCATTTTGGTGGTTGACGATAGCCCGGCAAAGCGATTGGCCTTAAAGGCGGTACTGTCGCCACTCGGCTATTCCGTCATCGAAGCCGACTCGGGCTTGGCCGCCTTGCGTTGTATCATGGTTCAGGACTTCGCGGTCATCCTGCTCGACATCCGAATGCCGCTCATGGATGGGTTTGAGACCGCTTCTCTTATCCGACGGCGGCGACAATCGGAGATCACGCCGATCATCTTCATCACCGAGCATGGCCGCGACGAGTTCCTGAGCGTCGACCGCTACGCCGAGGGAGCGATCGACTTCATTTTTTCTCCCGTCGAGCCGGACGAGCTTCGGGCCAAGGTCTCGGTTCTCGCCAACCTTTTCATAAATGCAGAAACGCTGGCGGCTCAAGCTCGGGAATTGCAGAGGTCTGCCGACCAATTGAGGCTCCTTAGCGATGCTGCCCCGATAGGCATCTTCCAGACGGACACCGACAATCGATACGTCTACACCAATCCGCGTTGGACTGAGATCACCGGGGTTTCACCCGATGAGGCGTCGGGCCAGAAGTGGGACACGGTCCTCGGTTCCGGACACCCGGCCGACTTGAAAGAGAGGCTGGGTGACGCTGGTGCATCTGAAGTGGAGATCTGCCGTCGATTCGAGATACGGCTTTCGGGATCATCTGCACGGATCGTTCTGGTCACCTCGAGACGCATTCCGGACACGCAAGGCGGGACGACAGGTTGGGTCGGTACTCTCGCCGACGTGACCGCGGAGGTTTGGGCGGAGACGGCTATGTCCGAGGCCCGGGATGAGGCGACGGAGGCGTCTCGACTCAAGTCTGACTTTCTGGCCAACATGAGTCACGAGATCCGAACTCCCATGAACGGTGTCATCGGCATGACAGACCTTTTGCTCGAGACCGAGCTTGGCCCTCGCCAGCGCGACTATGCACAGATGGTGCGCAACTCCGGGGAAGCGTTGTTGACCATTATCAATAACATCCTCGATTTCTCGAAGGTCGAGGCCGGCAAGCTCGACATCGAAGATATCGAGTTCGACGTGCAAACCATCGTCGATGATGTGGTCGAAATGCTGGCAGGCGCAGCGCAAACCAAGAACCTCGAATTAATTGCTGTCACCGAGAGCCGCATTCCCGTCGTGGTCAGTGGCGATCCCGGTAGGGTCCGCCAGGTCCTGACCAATCTTGTTGGCAACGCCGTCAAGTTCACCCCGTCCGGGGAGATCGTCGTCCGGGTCACCGAAGACGAGGCCCCGGTCGTTGGGGCACCGTACGTCGACGGTGAGACCACTATCCGCTTCGAGGTCTCCGACACCGGCGTCGGCATCGCGCCTGACGAGCTCGAGACAATCTTTCAGCCCTTTGTCCAGGCCGACTCGTCCACGTCTCGAAAATATGGGGGGACTGGCCTGGGGTTGGCTATTAGCGGCCAGCTCGTGACACTCATGGGCGGCGATTGTGGCGTCTCCAGCCGACTCGGAGAAGGAAGCACATTCTGGTTCACGATCTGTGTCCATTCGGATGCCGGCCAGACCCCGAGAGCTCGGCCACCAGCCGATGCCGACCTAGTCGGAGTCCCGGTCCTGATTGTCGACGACAATGCCACGCAGCGAGGCGTGTTGTCCGGCTACCTCACCAACTGGGGCATGACGGTCAGCACCGCCGCGGACGGCGAATCAGCGCTCACTGCGTTGGAGTCGGCGGCAGGTGAGGGTCGGCCCTTCGCGGTGGTTCTCCTCGATCGTTTCATAGCTGGAATGGACGGGTTGGCATTGAAGAACGCCATTGTCGTCGACCCTGGGCTTGCGACAGGCGTGGTGGTCATGACCGGCTTGGGCCAGGAGCGTGATCTTGGTGACGTCGCCGATACCGCGACGTGTCGATCACTTTCGAAGCCGATACGTCGGGAGGATCTTCGATCTTGCGTGCGGGTGGTGCTGGGCTTGGACGAGGCGACCGTGGTCGATGCTGAAGTCTCGACTCGGAGAGATGCGCCGGTCATTGGGCACGAGCGCGGCCGACTGCTCCTGGCCGAGGACAATCTGATCAACCAGAAGGTTGCCGTGGCGATACTCACGACCGCCGGTTACAGCGTGGATACCGTGCTCAACGGAGCGGAGGCGGTGCGCGCCGTCGCCGACCAACGCTACGACGCCATCCTGATGGACTGTCAGATGCCCGAGCTCAACGGCTACGAGGCGACGGCTGCCATTCGACGAAAGGGGGGCGCCCCCGGGCGCACGCCCATCATCGCCATGACCGCTGGAGCGCGTCGCGAGGACCAAGAGCGTTGTCTGGCCGAAGGGATGGACAGCTATCTCTCGAAACCGGTCAGTAAGGACGCCCTTCTCGCCCTCGTGGACCGGTCCGTGAGCACGGATCGACGGTGACTCCGAGCTCCATCGGACCTTTCGTTGCCCCAATCGGTTCAGGTGCAGTCATCGCGAACCGATACAGAGACGTGGAGTATGAGAGCAGCCCGACACTCGACGGGTCTCCCGGGACGCTCGAAAATGACGTCGGTCCCGAGGTGTACGCGGAGCTTCTGGCGGCATTCCTTTCTCACTTGTCGCTCCAGCGCCTTGAGCTTAGGGCTGCCGTCGCAGCTGAGGACGTCGTCTCCGCCCAAGATGTGGCTCATCAGATAAAAGGCACGGCTTCGAGCTTCGGAGCCACTCGCCTCGATGAGCTCGCCAAGCGATTGCTCGAGATCGTCGTCGACGAGCGAGAGCTCCTCCCGTCATTGGTCGGCGAGGTCGACGACGAGATCTGCAGGCTTCAAGCAGTCGTCAGCGTCTGAATCGGCCACGCATGACTCAGGACACGCAGACACCGATGACCGGTGTCGTCGTCATGACGACGCAGCTCAACGACAGCGAAACCAGTATTGATCACAAGATGCTCGCCGAGACCGTCCTCGTGTCCGGCGAGGGCCTCGTCAGCATTCTCTCCGACATCTTGGACTTCGCCGACGTGGAAGCTGGTCGACACGACCTGGAGTCCATTGCATTCGACCTTCGAAGTCTGGTGCAAGACGTCACGGACCTGCTCCGCGTGCCCGCTCACCGGGAAGGCCGCGAATTGGCGTGTCAGTTTCCCGATGACATGCCCGCCACGTTCCGCGGCGACCCGGGTCGGCTCCGCCGCGTCGTGACGGACCTGGTCAGCAATGCCTTGAAGTTCACGCCGTCGGGGGAGGTGCTCCTCGAGTTGTTCGTGGAGGACCTCCACGAAGACAACGTGATGGTCCGCTTCGAGGTGGTCGGTGTCGGGTTCGGCATCACGCGGGCTCAGCGACCCGCGTTCTTCGAATCGTTCTCGCAGGGGGACGTGGACACCATACGCTCCTATGGTGCCGCCGGACTTGGCCTGGCCATGTCCCACCAGTTGGTCGAGCTGATGGGCGGCAAGATCGGCGTCCGGAACAATCTCGGCCACGCCAGCACCTTTTGGTTCAGTCTCCCCCTCGACAGGGCCAGGTCCGCCACAGGCGACGAAAGGTCGCCGGAGTCGGCGGTCAAAGACGCAGGGACACAAGCTTCTGCGTCGGCCCCGCGCGCGTCGGATGCCGGAACGTCGAATGCCGGAGTCTCCGGTGTCGGAGTCGGAGAGTCAACGGGCGGGGGGTCTGGCCCGATCCTGCTGGCCGAGGACAACCCCGTCAACCAGCGGGTGGCGGCGGCCATGCTCGAGAATCTCGGCTTCCGTGTCGACGTGGTTCCCGACGGAACGCAAGCGGTGAAAGCAGCAACGGAGAATTCCTACAGCGCCATCCTCATGGACGGCCAGATGCCCATTCTCGACGGCTACCGGGCGACCAGCGAGATCCGCCTCCACGAAGGCCCCCACCACACTCCCATCATCGCGGTCACGGGATCGACGATGAAGTCCGATCAACAGCGTTGTCTGGCGGCGGGCATGGACGACTACCTGGCCAAGCCCTTCAACCTGAACGCCCTGGCCGAGGTGTTGCGTCGCTGGGTATCGGACGGTTCCGACCCTGCCTTCGGCAGTGATCCGACCGAGCCCTCCTCCCCGATCCACGTCGGTCTGGACCATCTGGACGACCCGACCCGCCCGGTGCTCGATGTCGAGGTCGTTGCCCGCCTCGAGCGTTTGGGAGAGGCCGCGGGCGAGGACCTCGTGGGGCAGTTGGCCACGTTGTTCCTCTCCGATGCCGACACCCGAGTTGCTGCGTTGCGCCAAGCGCTCGTCCGCGACGACGTCGCCGCCGTGGTCCGATCCGCCCACACGCTCAGCGGAGCCAGCGCCAACCTCGGGGCCACCGCACTTGCCCGCCTGTGCGCAACGTTGGCGGCGGAGGGCGCCGCGGGCGACCTCATGGGGGGCGAGACGTTGCTCGACGCGATCGAAGAGGAGCTCGGCCGGGTGCACGCCGCTTTCGGAGAACCCACACCCGCTCCATGTTGATCCTGGTCGCCGACGACGACCCCACCTCCCTGCTGATCGTCGAGACGGCGCTGCGCAACCTGGGTCACCTCTGTCTCTCCGTCACAGACGGCACCCAGGCCTGGGAGACCTTTCAAACCCGTCGCCCGGACGTGGTCATCTCGGACTGGCTCATGCCCGGTCTCAGCGGGCTCGAGTTGTGCCGCATGATTCGTGCGGACCCGGACCGGTACACGTATGTGATCATCGTCACGAGCCAGAGCTCCCGGGACCAGATGTTCGAAGGGATGAGTGCCGGGGCGGACGACTATCTCGTCAAGCCGCTCGACGCCGACGAGCTCGAGCTCCGGCTGATCGCCGCCGCCAGAGTCACCTCGTTGCATCGCCAATTGGCCCACCAGCGGACCAAATCGGCCTCTGACGCCCCGAGGGAAGCGGTCGTCAGGCGCCCCTAGCGGCTCTTACAGCGTTGGGTGCTGATCCGCCCGCCGCTCGTGGTATGCCGTCAATTCTCCGGATTCCCTCGCTTTGGGTCAATACACGATGGAATGCCGGTTCTCGCGGGCGTATGCTTCGCGGTGATCGGTAGGCCTGTTGGTCGGGCCACCGGCTGTTGATCACGTCGTCCGAGACCCTGACGGCACGCTCTACACGAGCGCCGAGGGGAAAGGGCGAATACATGGATCGAGTGCCGTCGCCCGGAGACGATCTCGACGAGGTACCTGAGACCGATCGCGTCAGTTTCAACGATTTCAAGATCGTTGAGGTCACGGACGACTGTTTCCGCCAGTTTGGCCAGGCACGTGGATTCACGGCGCGGGCCGATCTCGATGACGTCGAAGGTGTCGGCTCGGACGGGCCAACGCTGCCCGCGCAATCTCCGACCCTCGAGGGTCGTCCGGACATCGACACGGCCATGGTCGACGCTCTCAGGCACGCCATGGTCTCGGACCACGGCCCCGCGGCGCGCATGTGGGAAACACCGGATACGACCTTCTTCGATGACGCCGGTCGGGCCCCAGACTTGGGTGTCCTGACCGGGGGGGCGGCAACCCCGCCCAGGCGTTGCGACATCGACACGGCCATGGTCGAGGCCCTCAGGAGCGCCCGCGCATCGGACCGAGAGGCTCCTGATGCATAGGCGCAGGGTCGCCGACGGGAACCAACTCCGGGTTGTCACTCTTCGTCGAGACGGGACGAGGAGCACCTCGGCCCCGAGGCGCGTTCCTTCAGCACGGCAGGGGCCGCCCGCGCGGGAGGTCGTCGAAGGCGATCGTCGTCTCACGCTCGTTCTCGGGCTTCTGGCGCGAGCAGACGATATGTCAGGCGAGACTGGCGACGAGGCGGTGTCGAGTCGCAGAGCTCACGCCGATCGCACCATTGCGGTCAACATGAAGCTGAAGGAAGCGTCGATCTCGGCGATCGAGGCGGCCCAGGTGTTGGCGGATACCTGTTTCTGCCAGAGCCATGAGGCGGTTGTGCTCGACAGGATCATGGGTGTCATCGACGAATTGGATGATGCGATCCGTGCTCTGCACGAACCCGCTCGCCGATCCTTCGATTCGGGCCCACGAGTTCAGCACACAGAGGTTGAGCACACAGAGGTTCAGCACACAGAGGTTCAGCACACAGAGAATGCGCATGCCGTAACTCGGAAGGTCTTCATGCCCGCGGGTCGGGGCTCGATCTTTCGGACGATCACGTCACCCGCAGGAGCGGACAGAGAGATTGGAGGGACAGCGATGAGAGCCGACGACGCGGAGAAGTTTCTGGCTGCGCTCATCGGTGGATCCGATGGGGAATCACCGTCGCTTACGACGGTCTGTCGGACAGCGACTCGGCTGCTACAGATGACTGGTTCATCGGTGGTGTTGATGGGCGAAGACACCTTTCCGAGCGTGGCCAGTGCATACGGCGTGTCGGTGAACGTGCAAGACCTCGAGTTCACCCTGGGCGAGGGTCCAGCCAGCGATGCGTTCGCCGAGGGCAAGCCGGTCATGGTGGACGACATTGCCCTCTTCGGCAGTCGGTGGCCCCAGTTCACGCAGGCGATAGGCGACGCAGGAATCCGCAGCCTGTATGCGCTCCCTCTCCAGTTGGGGGCGATCAAGCTCGGCGTGCTCGTGCTGTACCGCGACGAGCCCGGTTTCTTGGAAGGAGAGGAGCTCTCCGCGGCGCTGTTGGTCGCCGACCTGGTCACCAACCAGGTCCTCGACATGCAGGCCGGCGCGCTGTCGGAGTCTCTGGCCTGGGGCCTCGAGGTGGACGACTACCGTGCCGTGGTCCACCAAGCCACGGGGATGATCTCCGCGCAGCTCGATTGTTCGATGGGTGAAGCCCTGGTCAGGCTGCGTGGACGCGCCTTTTCGAGTGAGAGGCCCATCGACCTGGTGGCGGCCGAGGTGGTCACCGGTGACCTGAGGTTCGACGAGCCGTGACGGCATGGGAAGAGAAGGGGCAGGCCAGATGGGGTTTTGTGACATTGCGATCTGTGGCATAGTGGAGGGAGTTCCCAGGGCAGTCCGAGGCAAGGATCACCGGGAAGTCGCCGGGTGCTTCGGGCTTGGGGAGTGGTTATGAACAATCGAGAAGAGTGGCTCGCCCGAACGTTCGTCGAGTTGGCGGACACGCTGGTTGCTGACTTCGACCTCATCGACTTCATGTCGATTGTCGTCGAGCGGTGTGCGGAATTGTTGGACTCGGCCGAGGTCGGTCTGGCGTTGGCCGCTACCCGCGGCGAGTTGAGGGTCATGGCGTCCTCGACGGAGCGCATGCGAGCGCTCGAGTTGATCGAGTTCCAGAACGACGAGGGTCCCTGCCGCGACTGCCTGCTGTCCGGCGAGCAAGTGCTCAACAAGAGCCTCGACGACAACGAAGCCCGCTGGCCGAGGTTCGCCCCGCAGGCTCGGGATGCCGGCTTCAAGATGGTGCACGCGATCCCCCTGCGGCTGCGCGCCGATGTGATCGGGGCCATGAACATCTTCAGTCCCGAACTGCGCGAGCTCCTTCCCGAAGAAGTGAACCTGACTCAGGCCCTCGCTGACGCGGCGACCATCGGGATCCTTCAGGAACGGGCCGTCAAACACGGCGCCGACCTGGCCGGACAGCTCCAAGGGGCACTCAACTCCCGGATCGTCATCGAACAGGCCAAGGGCATCGTGGCCGAGAGGCGACAGGTGGATATGGACGAGGCTTTCGCCTTGTTGCGGAGCTATGCCCGCAGCAACCGCAAGCAGTTGAGCGATGTGGCCCGCGCCATCATCGACCACTCGTTGGCGCCCGCCGAACTGCACCTGATCATCGCCGGACGCCACGCGCCGGCGGTGAGACGCTCGGAGTAACGGACCCGGTTTCTCGCATCGGGGTACCACAACGTCGGAGTCCGCCCCGGCGTGGGGCCCGAGCCTCAGACGAGGGGCGTTGTACCGACCGAGTCGGCATTGACGTCGACGAGCAGGGCGAGCATTTCGCCGATGGTGCGCTGTCGACCGATGACCTCTCGTAGAGGCAGATGAGCCTGCACGTGGTACCGATTGCGGCGGCCGTCTCTTTCCTTCACCACGTACCCGGCTGTCGCCAGCTCCGTGACGATGCCATATGCGCTTCGTTCGGTGATGCCCACCATGGAGGCGATGTCCCGCAGACGAACCCCGGGATCATGGGTGATGCACACAAGAACCCGGGCGTGGTTGGTGAGAAAACTCCACTGGGCCATTGGCACCGAGTATAGCTCACAGAATCTAGTAAAGAATTGCTAGTTTTAGAAAACTAGAGTACCATATGGGTAGTCACAGAGGCTCGCCTGTCACCGACCGCCGGTCGCTCGAGGGTCACGCGGAATCGGGGGAATCGCCCTCGATCTCTCGAGAGGTGGGTATCAGCAATGGAGCAATCGACCGAGACTCAGCGCACGGTGGGTGGTCGGGGGCTTCAGGGTTCGGGCCCACGGTCGAGAACATTCGAGCGGGGCAGGCTGTGTGGCGAGGCGGGATGTGGGACGTGCCTGTCGATCTACAACGACGGCTCGTTCTGTGCTCGACATCAGGCCAAGGTCACGCCGAGGATGCGCGGCAAGAAGGCTGTCAGTGCTCATTGAGGAGAAGTTGCCGGTCCTCATTGAGGTGAAGTACGCACAAAACGAGTTCCTTGTTAGTGTTGATCGCAGAACAACGAAGGCACCCCGGCCCCCCGCTTCCTTCGCAGCCTGGTCACAGACCAGGACTCACGAAACGGAAGTGACAGATATGGGCCTTACAGGAATGGTCTTCAGCCTGATCTCCATCGCCGCCGGTGCGGTCATGTACTGGGCGGTGACGAGCCAGGGTCATGGATTCCGGCTCTCGACGGTGGGTGTCATCCTCATGGTCGTTGGTGTGGTCGGTCTTGTGATCTCGACGGTCATCTTCGCCACGGCGCGTCGACCGGCCGGCACCCAGAATCGCACCTACGACCGCGCTGTCACCGACACCCAGGGTCGTACCGCGGCAGTGCACGAAGAGGTTCATAACTAGTTCCGCGCCGATCGAGGAGCAATCCCCGTCTGCCCGCAGCATCCACTGCCGTCAGACGATCGTTATCGACAAGGACCTGGTAACGGTCTGTTGCGCATGAGGCTTGATCTTCGCTTTGTGGTCGACGACCTTGGTGGTGAAGGTGAACGTACCCTTCACCTTGGGTCGGCCCGATAACACACCCGTTGATCGCAGACGAAGGCCGGGGGGAAGCTGGCCCGACGACACCGACCATTTGTACGGGGTATTGCCGCCACTGGCCCGAAGGGTGGTCGAGTACTTCACCTTCACGGTTCCCGCGGGGAGAGACCCCGTTGTGATCTGCAGACCGGCGCTCGCAAACAGCGACGCCAGATGGTTGCGGAGGTTCGTTCCGTCGGGGGAGACGGCCGTGCCCGCGTAGTCCGACACCAGGGCGTCGTTGTCACCCGGGTCGCCGAGGGCACTGCATCGGGTGGACGTGTTCCCCAGGACCCACCAACCCCATGCCAGGTAGCTCACCCCATCGGTGTCCGCCCAGTTCATGAAGGTGGTGTCGAAGGTGGTCAAGCCCGAGGGTGCCGTCGGAGGGCTCGCGCAGTCGTATCCCTGGTCGAACTCGCCGGTCACGACCGGCACGTGCGCCGCCACGCTGGCGATGGTGGCCTGCCAGCACGATGTGGTGTCGCAGGACTCGCCGTAATAGTTGTGGAACGACGCCGCCAGTTGGTGATCAGGATCGGTGGGCTCGTGAGCCAGCCAGCCCGACAGGTCGTTGGCGTAGCTCAGACCGCCGAGCATGATCGGTTGTGTGGCTCCGGTGTCCCGGATGGCGTTGACGATGGCCTGCATTCCCACTGCCGTGTAGGTGTCGGCATCGTTGATGGTGTCGTCCTGGTTGGCCACCGGGAGCAAGCACCCCCCGTCGAGCCAGCACGACCAGCTCACGGCGAGACTCGAGTTGCCGTTGGCGGCGGGTGAGTACGGCTCGTTGAACCCGTCGAACACCACGGCGTGATTGCTCTTGAAGGCGGCTGCCGCCGAGGACCAGAACGCCACCGAGTGGTCGTCGGGCATCGGTCGTTGTCCGTCGGCATTGTCGGTACCCGGAGCGGTCCAGTGCAGGTCGATGATGGCGTACAGCCCGGCGTCGTTGAGGTCGGCCACCCACGACTCGATCGCCTGTTGGTACCCGGCCTCGCTGCCGAACGACGGCTGGCCGTTCAGACCGAGCCAGCAATCCTCGTTGAGAGGGACGCGCACGGCATCGGCATGCCATGCCGCGATGGCCTGCGCGCTGGCGAGCGTCAACGGCTGCGATGCATAGCCCCAACCTTCGTCGCACGCGTATTCGGTGCTGGGGACATCTACCCCCAGCAGCCGTACCGTCGCGCCCGCACCATTGACGAAGTGATTGCCCGACACGGTGATCGACAACGGTGTGGTGGCGGCGGCCCCGACCCCTCCCAGGACCCCGGCCCCCCCGATCAGCAGCACCCCGACGATCACGAATCTCAGGTGCGGCATCCGTGCCGGCACCCAGGTGACGGGTCGTGACTTCATCAGTGCCTTTCTAGATGGGCGATGTCATGGGGTCAACCGTCCCACCACGTCTCACGTCGCTGTTCCGGCTACCGGGGGTCCCCGCTCGGCGTGCATTGCTGGTGACGGCGCTGCACTGCATCATGACCACATGGCGAACGACGCCGCTCCGCCCGAGGTTGCTTTCACTGTTGTCGCCGTGGACGACCCCACGGCTCGCGACCTGCAAGACAGGCAGATCACCGAGATGGCTCGGCGCTACGGCGGCAGAGGCCCGGCTCCGTTGCACGGTGATGAATTCGAGCCCCCCACGGGGTGCTTCGTGATGGCCACCATCGACGGCGTCGGGGTGGCGTGTGGTGGCTTTCGTCTCCTGAGCCCGGATGTGGCCGAGATCAAGCGCATGTACGTCGATCCCGCCGTGCGGCGGCATGGCATCGGCGCTCTGATGCTGAAGTTCCTCGAGGAAAGGGCCAAGGCGGCGGGCTACGGCGAGGCGTGGCTCGAGACCGGGATCGAGCAGCCCGATGCCATCTCGCTCTACGTTGCCGCCGGATATCGCGCGCGGCCTGCCTACGGTGAGTTCAAGGATGATCCGCGTAGCCGGAGCTTCTTCCGGAGCCTCGACGGCTGACGCCTGACGGGTGCGCCCGGGGCGATCGGGGCACTGGGCCCTGACGCTGAATTGCACTATGCAATGAAGGCGCATCGTGCCTGGTGACGTCCTCGGGGTCGACCTTGCTCACATCCCGGTACGCAGACCTTAACGTTAACGTTAAGATGTCGGGAGTGAGGCAGGACGCAACCGGGACAGGGGCTTCAGCGACGACGCGGCGAATCGGGTCCTCGCCCTCTTTGGACCCCGACCAAGGCGTGTCGAACGGGGCTGCGGACAGCCGCTACAAGTGGATCGCCCTGTCCAACATCACCCTGGGCACGCTCATGGTCTTCATCAACCAGTCGATCGTGCTGATCGCGCTGCCGGCCATTTTCCGCGGCATCCATCTCAACCCTCTCACCCCGTCGAACACCGGCTACATGCTGTGGATGCTCATGGGTTTCATGGTGGTCCTGGCGGTCCTGTTGGTGACCCTCGGCCGGGTGGGCGACATGTTCGGCCGCGTGAAGATGTACAACCTCGGCTTCGCCGTCTTCACCGTCTTCTCGATCCTGCTCTCGGTCACCTGGATGCACGGCGCCGGGGCGGCCATCTGGCTGATCGGCATGCGGATCGGACAGGGGGTCGGGGGAGCCATGCTCTTTGCCAACTCGTCGGCCATCATCACCGATGCGTTCCCCGCCGACCAGCGTGGCCTGGGCCTCGGCATCAACAACGTCGCCGCCATCGCCGGCGCCTTCATCGGACTGGTCCTCGGTGGGCTCCTCGCCCCGGTCCAATGGCACATGGTGTTCCTCGTGTCGGTGCCCTTCGGGATCTTCGGCACCGTCTGGGCGTATCGCAAGCTCGAGGACCGGAGCGTGCGGACGCCGGCGCACGTCGACTGGTGGGGGAACGCGACGTTCGCGGCCGGGCTCATCCTGATCCTGGTCGGGATCACGTACGGCCTTCTCCCCTACGGCCACCACACCATGGGTTGGACCAGCCCGTTGGTGATGACCGAGATCATCGGCGGCCTCGTGTTGCTGGCGGTGTTCGGCGTGATCGAGACCCGGGTCGCCAATCCCATGTTCCGCCTGACCCTGTTCCGCATCCGCGCCTTCTCGGCGGGCAACGTGGCGAGTGGTCTGGCGTCGCTCAGCCGGGGTGGTCTCATGTTCATGCTGATCATCTGGCTCCAAGGGATCTGGCTGCCACTGCACGGCTACAGCTTCAGCTCGACCCCGCTGTGGGCCGGCATCTACATGGTCCCGTTGACCGTCGGCTTTCTCGCCGCGGGCCCACTGGCAGGGCACCTGGCTGACAAGTACGGCGCCCGCCCCTTCGCCACCGGCGGGTTGCTGCTCGTCGCCCTGACCTTCGTCCTGCTGCAGATGCTGCCGGTCAACTTCGGGTATCCCGTCTTCGCCACGCTGCTGTTCTTCAATTCGGTGGGAATGGGATTGTTCATCGCGCCCAACCAGACGGGGATCATGAACAGCCTCCCGGCCAATCAGCGTGGCGCCGGGGCCGGCATGGCGGCCACCTTCAACTCGTCCGCCCAGGTGCTGTCCATCGGCATCTTCTTCACGCTCATGATCCTGGGTCTTTCCGCCACGTTGCCGTCCACCCTCTTTCACGGGCTGGTGGCACAGGGCGTCCCGGCGAGCACCGCGACCCGTGTCTCGCATCTTCCCCCGGTGGGCTCGCTCTTCGCGGCGTTTCTCGGCTACAACCCCATGGCCACGCTGCTGGGTCCCGCCGCTCTGCACCACATGACCGCCGCGCAGGCCAACTACATCACCGGTCGATCGTTCTTCCCCCACCTGATCTCGGCCCCGTTCGGGAAGGGTCTCGAGAAGGCGTTCGACTTCGCCGCCATCGCGTGCGTGCTCGGCGCGGTTGCGTCTCTGCTCCGGGGTGGCAAGTACCACCATACCGAGGGCGACACAGGTCCGACCGCGGAGTCCTCCGAGCAAGCGGTCGCCGAGACCGAGCCCCTGTTGGTGGGTTGACGACATGGCTCGCGGCACAGGAGTGAAGGGCGCGTCGAGCGTTGTTGACCCGACGATCGAGCTGGTGCTGGGCGCGGCGCCCGAAGCGGGCCTGCGCATCAGCGACGCGGCGGCCCGAGCCGGCGTGTCGCCGCGTACGCTGCGCTACTACGACGAGTTGGGCCTGCTGAGCCCGTCGGACTACACCGCAGGGGGAGAGCGACGGTACCGGGAGGCTGACCTCGTCCAGCTTCAGCGCATTCTCGAGCTGCGCGAGGCGCTGGGGATGAACCTCGAGGAGATCAAGGAATTCCTGGAGTCCGAACAGCGACTCGACGAGGTGCGCGCCGCCTACCGGGCCAAACGGGAGGACAACACCGAAGTCGCCCGGCTCCAACAGAAGGCGCTCCTCGAAGAGGCACTGCACCTGAACGAGTCCCTCAAGGAGCAGCTCGACGCCAAGCTGGCCCGCATGGACGCCTTCCGCACCACGCTCTCCCAGAACGCCGATCGCTGCCGCCAGCTCCTGGCCGAGCTCGGGTAGCCCTCGGACCTTCGGACCCTTGAGGCCCTATCGCCCGACGGGCCGCTCGCCTCTCCAGATCATGTCGACGGCACGAGGGGCCCAATCGGGTGGGCTCGGAATGCCGCTGAAACGTCGGGCCAGGACCGACCCCGTGAGCATCTGCACGACCAGGTCAACATCGGTGTCGGTCGGCAGTTCTCCGAGCTCCTGGGCGCGCACGACCAGGCTGCGCACGTAGGCGGTGCGGGGCTCGACGACCCGGCGGCGGTGCAGAGCCAATGCATCACGCTCCTCGCGCGAGCCGAGCAGGGTGCCGATCACCTCGACGCAGCTCTCGCCGAAGCGCTCGTCGAACGCCTCGAGGTACACGATGAGGTCGGCTCGAGGGTCATCGGTTGGCTGATCCGGGAAGCGGCCGCCGGGATTGTCGGCGATGGCCGTTGTGATCAGATCGGCCTTGTCCTTGAAGCGGCGGTAGACCGTGGCCCGGGCCACGCCGGCTTCACTGGCGATGCTCTCCATCGACATCCGGGCGTAGCCCAGCGCGGCGAGTTGGCGCAGTGCCGCCTCGGTGATCGCCTGGGTGGCGCGCTCGTCGCGAGGCCTCCCCGGAGGCCGCGGTGCGGGCGCCAGCGCGACCGTGGTGTCCACGACCTTCACAATGCCGCCACGGCCGGTTGCTCCTGGGCTGCGTCGGACGGGGAGTAGCTCGGCACGAAGTCGCGATCACGCACCAGCGCATAGGCGCCGATCGAGCCGAGCGCGGCCACCACCACCCCGATGATCATGAGGTGGTCGAAGGTGCTCGCAAAGGCGACCTGGTAGGCATGCAGCAGCGCATTGCGAGCCGGCGCGGACGGGATCGCCGCTGACGCCTCGCGTACCCCGCCGCCGGTGATGGCACCTTTCAAGGCCGCGCCGCCCCGGGCCAGCACCTCCCGGCCGACAGGGCTCGCACTGAGCCCGGCGAGGGTCTTCTGCTGGATCTGGCTCTGGAACACCGCGCCCAGACCGGCGATCCCGGTGGCGATGCCGACCTGGCGGAAGGTGTTGTTCGCCCCTGACGCCATGCCGCTGCGCTCAGGGGGGACCACGCTGATGGCGGCCGACGCCAGCACGGGGTTCACCGTGCCGATGCCGATGCCGGTGACGATGAACCCGGGCAACAGGACCGTCCACCCCGACGAGGCGTGGACATGAGTCATGAGCAGGAGCCCGATGGCCACCATCAAGAGCCCGCTGCCGAGCAGGTACCGCGCCTTGATCCGAACGCTCAACTTGCCGGCGAACGGAGCCACGATGAACGACAGCATGGTGATGGGGAGAAAGCGGAGCCCGGCCGCGAAGGGGCCGTAGCCGAGGTCGTCTTGGACGTAGAGGGTGATGTACAGGAAGAGGGCGAAAATCGACCCGGACAGAGCCACGGCCACCATCGAGGACCCGATCACCGCCGGCCTTCGGAAGAGGTTCAGGTCCAACATGGGGTCGGACTGACGCCACTCGGCGACGAGGAACACGCCCAGCAGCACAGCCGAACCGATGAGCAGGCCCACGATCATCGGGCTGCTCCAGCCGTTGGAGTTCCCTCGCACCAACGCGAAGACGAGCATGAAGAGGGCGGCCGAGAACGAGACGAAGCCGATCCAGTCGATCCGCCGCTCGTTGGCTTCCTTTGATTCCTGCACCCGGGTGAGCGTGAGTGCGATGGCCACGACGCCGACGGGGACGTTGACGAAGAAGATCCACCGCCAGCCGAGCCCACTGGTGATCGCCCCGCCGATGAGCGGCCCGACGGCCACCGCGCCGCCGATCACCGCACCGTAGATGCCGAAGGCGGTTCCCCTCTCCTTGCCGTGGAAGGCGGACGCGATCAGCGCCAACGAGGTGGCGAACATGATGGCGCCGCCCACCCCCTGGGCACCGCGCGCCAGGTTCAGGATCAGCGACGTGGATGACACGCCGCAGACGAACGATGACACCGAGAACACGCCGAGCCCCACGGCGAACACCACCCGGCGCCCGAACATGTCCCCCACGACCCCGGCCGTGAGGAGGAAGGCGGCCAGGGTCAAGGAGTAGGCGTCGACGACCCACTGCAGGTCGCTGAAGCTCGAGTGCAACGAGCGCTGGATGTCGGGGAGGGCGACGTTCACCACGGTGATGTCGAGGAGGAGCATGAAGGTGGCCGTACAGACAGCGATGAGGGTCCACCACTTGCGCTCGAGTGCAGGCACGGCGGGCTCGACTTTCCTACGAGATTACGATCCGAGGCGGACCGTATCTAATTGTCAGGTGGCGTGTCAAGGTTCTCCGGGCCCGGCAGATTCGGGATGGAGGGCGACGCTCCTCGTGGCGCGCGAAGGTGAGGGGCCAAGCACCGATCCCGTAGCACTGATCACGTAGTACTCATCCCGTAGCGCCATCCCGGTGCACCGATCCCGCATGACCGAAAGGAACGCCGATGCGCGTAGGCATCCACTTCGCCAACTTCACCCTGCCCGGGGCACCCGGCACCCTCGGCCAAACGCTCGCCACCACCGCCCGTATCGCCGAGGAAAGCGGGGTGTCGGTGTTCACCCTCATGGACCACTGGTTCCAGATGGAGATGATGGCGACCTCGCAGGATCCGATGCTCGAGGGATACACGTCCCTCGGCTTCCTCGCCGGTCAGACCAACACCATGACGCTCGGCCTCTTGGTGACCGGTGTCACGTACCGACACCCAGGCCTGCTCGCCAAGATCGTCACCACGCTCGACGTGTTGTCGGAGGGCCGCGCCCAACTCGGCATCGGCGCCGCGTGGTACGAACGGGAGCACCGGGGCCTCGGCGTGCCTTTCCCACCCCTCGCCGAGCGCTTCGAGCGTCTCGAGGAGACGGTGCAGATCTGTCTGCAGATGTGGGGTGACGATGAAGGGCCGTACGAGGGCCGGCACTACCAGCTGGCCGAGACCATCTGCTCTCCACCTCCGATCAGCATGCCGCGGCCCCGCATCCTCATCGGTGGAAGTGGCGAGCGAAAGACCCTACGACTCGTGGCCCGCTACGCCGACGCCTGCAACCTCTTCGCCATCTCTCCCACCGAGATCGCGCGCAAGCTCGACGTCCTCGCCCGGCACTGCGATGCCGAAGCACGCGATCCGAGCACGATCGACAGGACGATCCTGGCCCTGAGCAATCCGCTCGACGACGTCGACGGGTTCCTGGCTCAGATGGCGCAGTACGCCGCGCTCGGTGTCGACGCGGTCGAGCTGATGCCCGTCGGCGACCCCGTCGCGTTTGTCACTGCGGTCGGGGAAAGGGTGCTTCCCGCTTTGACCCACCTCGGGCCGTGATCCCACCCGCTCCCCGCGGCCGTCGTGGTGGCGCCGGCGGGGGCGGGTCAAGGTGTCTGATCGGATCCCTTGGTGGCGTCGCCGGGAGTGTAGGAATGCGCCCCGGCGCCGGCGAGGTGCCCGCCGTCCACGATCAGGTACTCCTCGCGGATGGGCCGCTGTTCGAACCAGCACTCTAGGATCTCGCGCACGCCCGCGGCGTAGCGCGCCTGGGCCGACAGGGTCGTGCCCGACACGTGCGGCGTCATGCCGTGATGGGGCATCGTGCGCCATGGGTGATCGGGCGGCGCCGGCTGCGGGAACCACACGTCCCCGGCGTACCCGGCCAGCTGTCCACTCTCCAGGGCCCGCACGATTGCGTCGCGAACACAGATCTTGCCCCGGGCCGTGTTGACGATGTACGACCCGCGTTTCATGGTGCTGATCAACGCATCGTCGAACAGCCCCTCGGTCTCGGGATGGAGCGGCGCGTTGATCGTGACCACGTCGCACACCGCCACGAGTGACCGGGCGTCAGGATGATAGGTGAGCCCGAGCTCGCTCTCCACCTCTTGGGGGAGTCGGTGGCGATCGGTGTAGTGCAAGTTGACGTCGAATGGCTTGAGCCGCCGCAGGACGGCGGTCCCGATACGCCCGGCACCCACGGTACCGACGGCCATCCCCTCGACGTCATAGGCACGCGCCACGCAGTCGGCGATGTTCCAACCTCCCTGCACCACCCATTGATACGAGGGGATGTAATTGCGCACCAGGGAGAGGATCATCATCACCACGTGCTCCGAGACGCTGACGCTGTTGCTGAACGTCACCTCGGCCACCGTGATGCCGCCGTCGATCGCCGCCTGGAGGTCCACGTGGTCCGACCCGATACCGGCGGTGATGGCGAGTTTCAGGTTGGGAGCGCTGGCGACGCGCTCGGCGGTGAGGTAGGCGGGCCAGAACGGCTGGGAGATGACGATGTCGGCATCGACGAGCTCGCGCTCGAAGGTGGAGTCGGGACCGTCTTTGTCAGCCGTGACGACGAGGTGGTGCCCCTGGGCCTCGAGGAAGCGGCGGAGGCCGAGCTCACCCGACACGCTTCCCAACAACTGGCCCGGGGTGAAGTCGACAGCGTGGGGCGACGGCAGGCTCTGGCCGCCGGGATAGCCATCGAGCACCGGCACTTCGTCACGTGCGTAGGTCGTCGGTTGGCCGTCTACCGGGTCGGGGTACAGGACGCACACGATCTTGGACATCTCGCCTCCTGAGATAACAGGCCCGGCTGATCCTCGGGCCGTGGCGCGGCTCGCCGCTCGTGCATGCACACCGTATAGGCACGCCGTGGTGCTCCTGGCCCAGGTGGGAAGGGGGAAAACCCGAGCGCGTCCCGATGGGAGACGGCACGGGTGGCGCCCCCTAACGTGGGTTGATAGCCGACGACCGCACCGCCCTCGCCCCCGACGCCGCCCAGCCCGCGCCGACCCTCGATCTGCCTCGCCGCCGGGTGCTCATCATCATCGGGGCGCTGCTGCTCGGCATGTTCCTCGCCGCGCTCGACCAGACCATCGTGTCCACGGCCCTGCCCACCATCGTCGGCGACCTGCACGGGGCATCCCATCTGACCTGGGTCGTGACCGCGTACCTGTTGGCCTCGACCGTGTCGACACCGTTGTGGGGCAAGCTGGGCGACCAGTACGGGCGCAAGACGTTCTTCCAGTCCGCCATCGTGATCTTCCTGGTGGGCTCTGCGCTGTCAGGGTTCAGCCATTCGATGTTCGAGCTCATCGCGTTCCGGGCCATCCAGGGCCTGGGCGGCGGGGGCTTGATGATCGGGGCCCAAGCCATCGTGGGCGACATCGTCTCGCCGCGCGAACGGGGTCGGTACATGGGCCTGTTCGGAGCCGTGTTCGGCGTGGCCACCGTCCTCGGCCCGCTCCTGGGCGGCTTCTTCGTCGAGTACCTCTCGTGGCGCTGGGTCTTCTACATCAACCTGCCGATCGGGGTGGTGGCGCTCTTCGTCACCGCCGCGCAGCTCCCGGGCGCGCTCCAGAGGGTCCATCACGTCATCGACTACCTGGGCACGATCCTGCTCACGTTGGCGACCACGTCCCTCGTGCTCTTCACCAGCCTGGGCGGGACGACCTACCGATGGGGGTCGGCTCCGATCATCGCCATGGCCGGGGCCGGGGTGGTCCTGACCGTCCTCTTCCTGGTCGTGGAGCGCCGAGCCACCGAACCGGTCATCCCCCTCGGGCTGTTCGCCAACCGCGTCTTCTCGGCGTCGAGTTCGGTGGGCTTCGTCATGGGGTTCGCCATGTTCGGCGCGCTCACCTTCCTCCCGATCTTCTTCCAGGACGCCAAGGGTCTCAGTCCCCCTGCATCGGGGCTGCGGCTCCTGCCGTTGATGGGCGGGCTGCTGCTCGCCTCCACCGGGGCCGGACAGTTGGTCAGCCGCTGGGGCCGCTACAAGGTGTTCCCCGTCGTCGGCACGTTCCTCATGATCGTGGGCCTGTTGCTCATGTCGCGGATTGGCATCACCACCGGCGGCTGGGCCATCGCCGCCTATCTGTTCGTGTTCGGGGTCGGCCTGGGCCTGGTCATGCAGGTCCTGGTGGTCGCCGTGCAGAATGCCGTCCCCTACGAGCAGCTGGGCACGGCCACGTCGGGGGCGACGTTCTTCCGCATGATCGGCGGTTCGTTCGGCACGGCGGTGTTCGGTGCGATCTTCGCCAACCTCCTGGCCACCAATGTCGTCCACGCCCTGCACCTGCGGTCGGTTCCCCACGGTCTCACGAGCGCGCTCAGCGGCGCGGACCCGAAGTCGCTGAGCCGGCTGCCGGCGGTCGTGCACGCGGGAGTCGTGGCGGGCATGGTGCACACCATCCAGACCGTGTTCCTGATCGCCGTCCCCATCGCGGCGGTGGCGTTCGCGTTGTCGTGGCTTCTCCCCGACATCGAGTTGCGCAAGACGGTGCGTACCGCCGACCCGGGAAAGGAGCTCGGGATGCACGAATCGCGGACGTCGCTCGAAGAGATCCAGCTCGCTCTGGAACGACTCGCCCAGCGGGAGAACCGGCGTGAGCTCTACACGACGTTGGCGGAGCGGGCCGGGCTGCAACTCGATGCTCGCCCGACGTGGCTGCTCTACCGCTTCGCGGACCATCCCGACTGCACGCTCGAGAGCGTCGCGTCGCGGCTGAAGGTGGACCCCGAGCGCATCGAAGAGGGCATCGATGCACTGGTGACGACGGGTCTGGTGAAGATGGAGCAAGTCCCCGGGACGTGTGAATTCAACTTGACCGAACGGGGCCGTGACGCCATCGACCGGCTCAAGGTGGCCCGTCGGGACGGGCTGACCGAGCTACTCGAGGGTTGGGACCCTGAGGCCCACCCCGAGATCGGTGTCATGGTCCGACGGCTCGCTCACGAGCTCCTCGCCGACGACGAGAAGCTGTTGGCCGATGCCACCGCGACCGCTCGCAGCTCGACGGGGGCCTGACCACGCGGGGCAGTGTGGACCGCGCGTTCACGAGGCGGGTCGCTTCCAGACCGGTCGGGAGGTCGATCGTGACAGGGAGTGAAGTCGGCGGTCCGCAGCCCGACGAGTGGTGACCACCACCGCCAAGGGCCACAACGCCTGAGCCCCGGCCGCGGCGCGCTCGGCGAGCCCGCGTTGGCCCCCGTGGATCTCGGCCGCGAACCACACCACGAGCCCGAGGAGCACGCACGAGGCCGCCACCGAGGCACCCCGCCTCAGGAGCGGGGCAGGACTGTGGCGCTGTGCCGCCAGGGCCGGCCATGCGCCGAGGGCCACGAACGCCACCGACGCCGCGATCGTGTGTGCCACCGAGTTTCCGTGGACCGGCTGAGGAAACGCCGCCACCAGGATCGTCGCCACACCGCCGGTGGCCAGCACCACCCGGCCGCGACGTCGAACCGGTGCCAGGCCCGCCGCTGTCACCACGTGACAGGCCCCGAGCCCCGCCAGCGCCGAGGTCATGATGAATCGGTCCGTGGCCCCGAGCGCGGCAAGGGCGCTGATCGTGTCGCGGATCGGGTCGTAGCCGGGCGGTTGCCGTGCCTCGGCGAGTGCCCAGCCCCCGATGAGGAGCACCGGTGCAGCTCCCGCAGACGCAAGGGCCCACCACGGGATGCGTCTCACCGCCGGATCCTAAGGCACCGCCGGGCCGGAGAACCTGAGAAGCCGATCGCCCGACCCTGATCGGAACATCGACGTTCGCTCACGGAATCCTCACAGTCAGGCCCCACACTGCACCTCGTCACCATCCATCTCGGGTAGGAGCTCGCATGAAGAAGATGATCGCCACCGTCACCGCCGGTCTCGCCCTGTCAGGGGTCACCGGCGTCGGGCTGATCGCCGCGCTGGCCTCGCCCGCCGATGCTGCCACCGCGTCGGCCGTTACCAGTCCGAGCACCACCGGCCACCATCCGCTGCGTGCGTGGCTGCGAGCGCACCGCAAGGCCGTGGCTCGCGACACGGTGCGGATCAGCGCCAAGGCCATCGGGGTCACTCCGAAGGTTCTGGTGAGCTCGCTGCGCTCGGGACAGTCGATCGCCCAGGTGGCCCAGGCCCAGAACGTCGATGTCCAGACGGTCATGAACGCACTGGTGCAGGCGGGCGACACCCGGGTCGGCCGGGCCGTCGACAGCCACAGGCTGACGCAGGCCCAAGGGAACACGATCGAGGCCGCGCTTCCCCAGGCGGTCACCAAGGTCGTCAATCACGTGTACGGCCAGCACGCCGCCTGACAACCGGTCTGCGGGCGACACCGGTTCAGCCGCTGTCGACCGAGAGCTTCTGCACCGGGGGGGACAGGAGGTCGAGGCCCGGCGTCGTCGGTCAGCGTAAGGCCCGGGACTGCTCAGAGCGCCAGGCGGACGCCTTGCGGCTTGCGGTGTGTACCGACGGCGGCATCCAGACCCGTGGCGCGCACGAGCTCCAGGAAGTCCGCTTCGGACAAGGGCTTGCAGAGATGGAATCCCTGCAGCAGATCGAACCCGATCTCCACCATCAGTCGATGGATGGCGCCGTCCTCGACACCCTCGGCCACGGTCACGAGGCCGAGCCGGTGCGCGAGCTCGTGGACGCACCGGACGATGGCTTCGTCGGCTGGCGACGTCGTCGCCCGCCTCACGAATTCCAGGTCCACCTTGATCTCGTCGAGAGGCAGATAGGGGATGGCGGCCAGTGACGTGTAGCCGGTCCCGAAGTCGTCGATCGAGATGCGGATGCCACGTTGGTGCAGCGGACGCAGGAGCTGGACAGCTTGGAGCAGGTCGGCGGCGGCGGTTTCGGTCACCTCCACGGTGAGGGCGCTCGGGGGGAGCTGCCGTTGCTCGAGCTCCGACACGATCCACGTCGGCAGGTCGGGCCACGCCAGGGTCTTGGCGGAGAGATTGACCGAGACGGGCACCTCGATGCCCATGCCCCGCCACCGGACCTGGGCGTCGAGCGCCCGGGTCATGACCCACTCGGTGAGCCGGTCGATGAGCCCCGTCCGCTCGGCGAGCACGATGAACCGTCCCGGTGCCACGTGTCCGTGCACCGGACTGTCCCAGCGCAAGAGGGCCTCGACCGAGACGATCCGTCCGTCGGTCGCCGAGACCTGGGGCTGGTACGCCAACCACAACTCGCCCCGGTCCATCGCCAGGCGAAGATCCGCCAGCAGCGCCAGGTCCTCCGACGTCAACGTGTCACGATCGCCGTCCCACTCGGCGACGGACTGCCCCGTGGACGCGGCCCGTCGGGCACTGAGCGACGAACGGCGGACGAGCTCGGCCACGTCGGTACCGTCCCAGGGCGAGAAGACCAGGCCCACATGGGCCCGCAGCAGGACTTCGACGCCGTCGACCAGATAGCGACCCGACTCGATCGCTCCCACCAGGTCGCGCGCCAGCGCCTGTCCCGCCCCGACGGCCGCAAGAGGTACATCACCGCGACGGACCTCGCGTTCCTCCGCAATGTTCGTGCCGACGGCCTCGGCGATGTCCTCGCTGAGCAGGGCGCGGGTGAGGACGAGCTCGTCGGCCTCCACCCGTGCGATCACCGTGTCGGACGGGACCACCTGTCCGAGGTCCTCGACCGCCCGGCGCAGCAGCTCGGTCCCCACCTGGTACCCGAGGGCCTGCCTGGCGTCGTCGACGCCGGCGAGTTGCACCGTGGCCATGACGAACGCGACCGGGCCCTCGCCCCGCGCACGCGAAGACAGGCGTTGGGCGAGACCGATTCCGTTGGGGAGGCCGGTGTCGGGGTCAACCGATCCTCCCCGCCACAGCGAGACCATGAGCACACGGACCGTCGCCGAGACCGAAAGCATGGCGACGGTGACGGCCACGACGACGACGGTGGCGGCTCCGGCGTGCAGGGAACCGAACAGGGCCAGCCACAACGCCACCGACGCCAGGAGCTGATGTCCCAGGACGGCGCGACTGCCGAGGTACAGCGCGACGAAGATCGAGAAGGGCACGAGGAACACGGTCATGGCGAGCGCGCCGGCGGTGCTCGCTCCGGAGTACACCAGGCCCGCCACGAGCACGGTTCCCGTGGCGGCGAGGATGTGACACCACAACGGGCTGAGCTGCTTCACGCGCAGGAGGCCGAACCACACCGCGGCGGCGACGAGGATGGCGCCGCCGAGCCAGACGGTCCTGGACGACGGCCAGTCGAAGACGAGGCCTTCGACCGGCCACAGGACGAGGGCCAGCGCGAAGAGGATGCGGAGGACCGAGAGAGGGCTGAGCAGCTCGAGGGGGGCGCCGAGCGCGAACCACGAGCGGGTCTTGGGGAACATCCGGCTCTGCACCGACGCATCGGCGGAGAGCCGGTGGCTGGTCACCGCGGCCGGGACACCGGTGTTCGAGGACGTCCAACCTCGCCACGTGGCCCCGTGCACGGACGGTGCCTTCACCTCTGCCCTATCGGCAATTCAGGGGCAGCGCTTGAGATTCCTGGGCCCCTCAGGTGGACAGGAGCTCTTCGATGTGGCCGGCGATCACCGGCCATGCCGGTCCGGCCGGGTCGATCAAACCCCGGTGTCCCACGCCTGTGACCGGCACGTAGCGCGCGTCGTCGCCGGCGTCGCGGGCGGCGCGCTCGTAGTCACTGCTCATCGAGGGCGGCACGACGGTGTCGGACAGCCCGTGCACGAGGACCTGGCGGATGCCGAGCGGCAGCAGCGCCGCGGGCGAGCTCGACCGGTAGCGGTCGGGGTGCTCCTCGAAGCTTCCCCCCATGAACCGGACGACGGCGCCGCCCCCGAGCCCGAGCTCCGCTCCGCGCTCGAGGTCCACGACGCCGGCGAGGGATATCGCCGCGTGGGGCTTCACCTCGGGAGAGCTCCCGGAAGGGTCGGGCGCGACCCGGCCCCGGGCGGCTGCCCACAAGGCGAGACAGCCGCCCGCGGAGTGCCCGCAGGTGACGATCCGCTGCGCGTCGACCGGGGCGAGGCGCGTCACATGGTCGAGCGCGGCGCCGACATCGTGCAACGTGGTGGGCCAGCCGCCGCCTCCACCCAACGGTCCCATGCGGCGGTACTCGATGTTCCACGCCGCCCATCCCCGCGCCACCACGGCCCCGGCCAGACGGTTCATGATCGTCTTGGTGAACATCGAACGCCAGTACCCGCCGTGGATCAATACCACCACCGGGACACGACCGCGGCCCTGACCTGGTGCCGCCCCGCCGTTCGCCGGCAGCCACAGATCCCCCACCTGACTCTTGTGGTCGCCGTAGCGGTGTCGGGTGGACCGCACGACCTGCACGGTAGTGCCGGTCGCCTCGGATCCCCCATGACCTCGCGCCACGGACCGGAGGCCCCGAGCCCACGAAGAGCGGAGCTACGGCACAGTGAACCGGGCCGCGCCGTAGGGCACCACCGTCCCCGGCGCGCCTCCCACGATCCCGGCGGCGACCAGGGCGGCCGAGTGCGGACCGAGAAGCAGCCCGTTGGCGCCGTGGCCGGTGCACACGTGCACGTTGGCCAGGCCGGGCACGGGGCCGAGCAGGGGTCGATCGTCCACGCTGGTGGGGCGCAGTCCCACCCTGACCTCGGCCAGGGTGGCGTCCGCCAACCCGGGTGCGATCGTCACGCATTCACGCAACAGGTCGCGCACGCCGCCCGCGGTGGGCCTGACGTCGAAGCCGGCCTCGGGCTCGAACGTGCCCCCGCAGGCGACGCGCCCTCCCGGCCAGGGCACCAGGTAGAAGTTCAAGATCGGCTGCACGATCGGCCACCGGCCGGTGGCGGTTCCGGCCCCGCCGTCGGAACCG
>Ga0182024_10001268_pt1 | contig 65398 bp, 64 predicted proteins | sample P32metaG_FD_120480 | JGI IMG/M metagenome (GOLD analysis project Ga0182024, IMG submission 120480) | Permafrost microbial communities from Stordalen Mire, Sweden - P3-2 metaG (Illumina Assembly) | ecosystem: Environmental > Terrestrial > Soil > Wetlands > Permafrost | place: Sweden: Stordalen... | reverse complement strand
CGCGCCAAGATCTCGTGGACCCAGGTCGAGACCGGCTCGGCGATCACCTGGAAATACCCGAGCTGCATCCTCGAGGGCGACGGCTCGGTCGGCGAGTTCTATTCGGTGGCGATCACGAACAACCGCCAGCAGGCCGATACCGGCACCAAGATGATCCATATCGGCAAGAACACCTCGTCGACGATCATCTCCAAGGGCATCTCGGCCGGCCGCGGGCAGAACACCTATCGCGGCCTCGTCCGCGTGCAGCCGCGGGCCGAGGGCGCGCGCAACTACACGCAATGCGACTCGCTGCTGATCGGCGACCGCTGCGGCGCCCACACCGTGCCCTATATCGAGGTGCGCAACCCGTCGGCGCGGGTCGAGCACGAGGCGACGACCTCGAAGATCAGCGAAGACCAGATGTTCTATTGCCGCCAGCGCGGCCTTTCGATGGAGGACGCGCTGTCGCTGATCGTCAACGGCTTCTGCAAGGAGGTGTTGAAGGAACTGCCGATGGAATTCGCGGTCGAGGCGCAGAAGCTGCTGGCCGTGAGCCTGGAAGGCAGCGTCGGATGAGTCCTCTCAAATACCATCCCGGCGAAGGCCGGGACCCATCGTCGCGCCAGTCTTGCTGCTTCAGGAGACGCTCGGCATTCGTGCGAGTTGGCAAACGGCGAGCGGGCGGGGAAATGGGCCCCGGCCTTCGCCGGGGTGGAATGGAAATTTGATGCTCGAAATTCGTAACCTTCACGCGCGGCTCAAGGACGGACGCGAAATCCTCAAGGGCATCGACCTCGCGGTCGCGGCCGGCGAGGTGCACGCGATCATGGGGCCGAACGGGTCGGGCAAGAGCACCCTGGCGGCGGTGCTGGCCGGGCGCGACGGCTACGAGATCACCGAGGGCAGCGTCACCTATCAGGGCCGCGACCTGCTCGATATGCCGGCCGACGAGCGGGCGCGCGAGGGGGTGTTCCTCGCCTTTCAGTATCCGGTCGAGATCCCGGGCGTGAACAACATGTATTTCCTGCGCGCCGCGCTCAATGCCGGGCGCCGCCACCGCGACGAGCCCGAGCTCGACGCCGGCCAGTTTCTGCGCGCGGTTCGCTCCAAGCTGAAGCTCCTGGAGATCAGCGAAGATCTGATGCAACGCGCGGTCAATGTCGGCTTCTCCGGCGGCGAGAAGAAGCGCAACGAGATCTTCCAGATGGCGATGCTGGAGCCGCGCCTGGCGATCCTCGACGAGACCGATAGCGGGCTCGACATCGATGCGCTGCGCCTGGTCGCGCGCGGCGTCAACGAGCTGCGCGCGCCCGACCGCGCGATCGTGATGATCACTCACTACCAGCGCCTGCTCGATTATGTCGAGCCGGGCCGTGTGCATGTGCTGCAGGACGGCCGGATCGTCGAGTCGGGCGACAAGAGCCTCGCCGCCGAGCTGGAGCGGCGCGGCTACGGCGCCGTCGGCGACGCCGCGTAGGGCAGCGATGACCACTCGTCCAACAAATATGCGCCGCCTCCCCTCTTTCGTCATTCCCGCGCAAGCGGGAATCCAGGGGCAAGTGGCGTTGCGGTTGCCCTGGGTCCCCGCTTTCGCGAGGACCACAAGGGTGGCCATATGACCACCCTTGTCGATTTTCCGGTGAAGCCCGAGACCCGGCCCTACCTCGACGCGTTCAGCGGCGTGGCTGGCGAGCCGGAGTGGCTGGCGCGGTTCCGCCAGCAGGGCCTCAGCCGCTTTGCCGAGCTAGGCTTCCCCAGCCGGCGCAGCGAAAACTGGCGCTATCTCGACCTTCAGCCGCTGGAACGGCACCCGATGCTGCCCGCGATCATGGGTCAACCGATGGGGGTGCCGACGGACTTGGCGCTGGGTGGCACGGGACCGCGCCTCGTGCTGGTCGATGGCCGGTTCGCGGCGGAATTGTCGCGGCTCGAATTGCCGGAGGGCGTTTGGCTCGGCTCGATGCAGACGGCGATCGCCGAGCGGCCGGATCTGGCTCCCGCCATCGCCGGCGACGCCGGCGCCGAGCACCCGTTCGCCGCGCTCAACGCCGCGTTTTTCGCCGACGGGTTCGTCCTTGACCTTGCCCCCGGCACGGCCATCGACCACCCGATCGAGATCGTGCATCTCGCCTCGGGCGCGGGCGACGCGTCGCTGCACACCCGCAGCCTGATCAATCTCGCTGCGGGGAGCCGCGCGACGGTGCTTGAAACCTATGCCGGCCCCGGGGAAGGCAGCGGGCATTACTGGCGCAACGATATCGCGGCCTGGCGCCTCGGCGACGATGCTTCATTGACCCGCATCGCCCTGATCGAGGAAGCCGCCGGCGCCGTGCATTTTGGCGAGGTGGCGGCGACGCTCGGCGCCAAGGCCAAGCTCGACGGCTTCGCGCTGCTGCTCGGCGGCGGCACGGTGCGGCACGAGGCCACCGTCACCATCGCCGGCGACAATGCCGAATGCCGGTATGACGGCGCCTTTGTCGTATCGGGCCGCGAGGAAGCCAACATCGTCACCGCGATCGACCACGCGGCCGTCGGCGGCACCACCAGCGAGCTCGTCAAGGGTGTCGCCGCGGGCCGCGGTCACGGCGCATTCCAAGGCCGCATCGTCGTCCGCGAGGGCGCGCAGCAGACCGACGCGCGGCAGACCAGCCGCAATTTGATCCTCGGCCGCCGCGCGGCGATCGACACCAAGCCCGAGCTGGAAATCCTCGCCGACGATGTCAAATGCGCGCACGGCGCCAGCGTCGGCGACCTCGACGAGGCGGCTCTGTTCTATTTGCGCACCCGCGGCATCCCGGAGAGCGAGGCGCGCCGGCTCCTCGTCGAGGGGTTCCTGCGCGAGCCGGTCGAAGGCGTCGCCGACCCGGCGATCCGCGAGCATCTGCTGCGCCGGCTGGCCGCTCGGCTGGCCCGGCTGGAGGACGAGTGATGGCGAGCCTGGTTGCGGCAACGCCGCGTGCGGGACTGGATCCGCAGGCGTTGCGGCGCGAGTTTCCGATCTACCGGAACAATCCGGGACTGGTGTTCCTCGATTCCGGCGCCAGCGCGCAAAAGCCTGCGAGCGTCATCGACGGAGTCGCCGAATTCTACCGGCGCGACTACGCCAATGTGCACCGCGGCGTCTATCGGCTGAGCCAGCGCTCGACCGACGCCTTCGAGGTCGCGCGCGAGAAGACCCGCGCCTTTCTCAATGCCGCCGACGTCAACGAGATCGTCTTCGTCCGCGGCGCGACCGAGGCGATCAACCTTGTCGCGAAAAGCTGGGGCCCGGAATTTGTCAAAGCCGGCGACGAGATCGTCGTCAGCGACCTCGAGCATCACTCGAATTTCGTGCCGTGGCAGATGCTGTGCCAGCGCATGGGCGCAAAGCTGCTTGTCGCGCCGACCGACGCAAGCGGCGGGTTCGACCTCGCGGCGTTCGAGGCGATGCTTTCGGCGCGCACCAAGATGGTCGCCGTGACCCATGTCTCCAACGTCACGGGGACGATCCTGCCGTTGGAACGCATCGTCGAATTGGCGCACAAGCAGGGCGCGAGGGTGCTGGTCGACGGCTGCCAGGCAATTCCGCGCATGCCCGTCGATTTGCGGGCGATCGGCTGCGACTTCTACGTCTTCTCCGGGCACAAGGCTTACGGTCCCTCCGGCATCGGCGTGCTGTGGGGCCGCTACGACCTCCTGGCCGCGATGCCGCCGTGGCAGACCGGCGGCGGCATGATCACGCTGGTGACCCCGGAGCGGACCGAGTTCCAGGAACCGCCGCACCGTTTCGAAGCCGGCACGCCCGACATCTCCGGCGCGATGGGCCTCGGTCTCGCGCTCGATTTCATCGAGGGGCTGGGCCGTGAGGCCATCCAGGAGCACGAGCAGGAGCTGACCGGCTACGCGATCGACCGGCTGTCGCGCATTCCGAGCCTCAACCTGCTTCCCGGCGGGCAGCTTCGCCTCTCGGTGCTGTCGTTCAACCTCGAGGGCGTCCACCCGCACGATGTCGGCACCGTGTTGGACCAGCACGGCGTCGCGGTCAGGGTCGGGCATCATTGCGCGCAGCCGCTGATGGATAAGCTCGGCATCGCCGGCACGGTGCGCGCTTCATTGGGCGTCTACAACGACAGGGACGACATCGACCGGCTCGCCGCCGCGGTCGAGGCGTGCCGGGAGATGTTTTCGCGATGATCGATCTGCGCGATCTGTACCAGGACATCATCCTTGATCACGGGAGGCACCCGCGCAATTTCCGGCCGATCGAGCACCCGACCCATACCGCTAAGGGCCACAACCCGTTGTGCGGCGACCGGGTGACGGTCTACCTGTCGCTCGACGGCGACCGGATCGCCGATGTCAGCTTCGAGGGGCGCGGCTGCGCGATCTCGACCGCGGCGGCCTCGCTGATGACCGAGGTGTTGAAGGGCAAGACGCTCGCCGAGGCGCAGGCGCTCTTCGCGCAATTCCACGCCAAGGTCACCGGCGGCGAGGTCGGCGATGTGCCCGAGGCGCTGGAGGAGGATGCCGAGCGGCTTGAACCCTTGACCGGGGTCAAGGCCTACCCGGCGCGGGTCAAATGCGCGACCCTGCCGTGGCACGCCTTCGAGGCGGCGCTGAAGGGCGGCGCGGCCGAGCCGGTCAAGACGGAGTAGGGCGATGCCGTCCGACGAAAACCGCGACTATTTCGCCTTCGAGCAGAAGGACCCGCCGCCGGCGCCGGAGGTGGAGAACGAGGAGGTCGTGCGTCCCGACGGCGAGGACGACCTCACCCTGTTCGATCCGGTGATGGACGCGCTCAAGACCGTGCAGGATCCCGAAATCCCGGTGAACCTCGTCGAGCTCGGGTTGATCTACGAGCTGCTGGTCAAGAAGGGCGGCGTCGTCTTTGTCGAGATGACGTTGACAACGCCGTCCTGTCCGGTCGCGCAGAGCATGCCGGGCGAGGTCAAGAACGCGGTCAGCGCGGTCCCCGGGGTCGAGGACGTCCGGGTCAAGCTGGTCTGGACCCCGCCCTGGACCCAGGACCGCATGAGCGAGGAAGCAAGGCTCGAACTCGGGCTGATGTAGGCCCTATTCGATAAGGACAGCGGCGTCGGTGTTCATGTGAAAGCCCAGCCCCGTTCGGCACCGCCTTCGTCGTCGGACGGCGGCGATTTGGGACGGCGTGGATGTGAAAGACGGTTACGCGACCCCGCCCGCTTCCTTTGCGGAATGTCGCGCGCTGCGATGCCGCGAACCAGTCGAATTGCGTAGGCGAGCACGGATTTTAAGCGTATCGCCGTGCTCATTAGTATCGAGATAACCGTAAAGTCCAGATAAATGGATAGATCGCTAAGCCCCATTAGCGCGACCAACTCGGGTGCACCGAATATAAAAACGACTAAGGCGAGGAAAACAATCAGTCCGACGATTACCTTTAGGGGTGTCGCATTGCTGAGCGTCTTGGCAGGAAAATCAATTAACACGACGCGCAACGACTTACCGATGAGCGTATCCGGTGCCCACAGCACTGCGCAAAAGGCCATAAGAAGCAGTTCTGCCGCAATCAGCACGGAACCCCTTCCAGCAGCCGCCAAGGCCCCGCACATGCAGACCTGGGAAGTCTCGCGACTGCTTTCGCGTATAAAAATGTAATCGGCTTGAGACGATTTTCCATAGCGAGTTTATGTATCCTGATGTGCAGGTTCTTGTCTCGGGGGTGCAATTCAGTGCACGTTGGGGGTGCAACTTGCCCAACGGGAGTGTCGGGAATCCCGCAGAACTGCTGGCTTTTGGAATCGCCTTGGCCGGGCTTGACCCTGCCATCCACGTCTTCTGGCGCGGGCGCTCGCCACTGAAGACGTGGGCCCCCGGTCAGGCCCGGGGGAGGGGATTTCCGATGCTTCAGCTTAAACAGATCGTGCTCTAGCTTTCCTCCCTCGGGGGGTTGCGCCACACTGGCGCGGCCATGGCGACAAGACCTAAGCGACCGCCGGTTGCGCGGCGATGCGCCGCGTTGGCGCTGGCTGTTGCGCTATTGTCGGCGACGGCCCACGGCGCCGACGCGCCCATCGTCGTCGCCTCGAAGATCGACACCGAGGGCGCGCTCCTCGGTCAGCTGATCGCCGCGGTCGTCGAGGCCCAGGGGCTCGCCGTCGAACGCCGCATCGGGCTCGGCCCGACCAACATCGTGCGCGCGGCGATCCTCGCCGGGCAGATCGACGTCTATCCCGAATACACCGGCAACGGCGCGCTGTTCTTTCACCGCGAGGCCGACCCCGCCTGGCGGGATGCGGCGAAGGGCTATGCCATGGTCGCCGCGCTCGACCGCGCCGAGAACCGCCTGGTCTGGCTCAGCCCCGCGCCGGCCGACAACACTTGGGTCATCGCCATCCGCCAGGATTTGGTCGGGTTGCCGCCGCATCCCTGTATCGGCGACCTCGCCGCCTATCTGCAACGCGGTGGACGGTTGCGGCTCGCCGCCTCGGCCGAATTCGTCGAAAGCCCGGCGGCGCTGCCGGCTTTCGAGGCGGCCTACGGGTTCCACCTCAAGGGCGACCAGCTCCTGACCTTGTCGGGCGGCAATACGGCGGCGACATTGCGCGCCGCCGCCGAGGGCATCTCCGGGGTCAACGCGGCGATGGCCTATGGCACCGATGGAGCCATCGCGGCGCTCGGCCTCGTCGCGCTCTGCGACGACAAGCACGCGCAGATCGTCTATGCCCCGGTGCCGGTGATCCGCGCGAGCGTGCTCGACGCCCACCCGCAGATCGCACCGGCGCTCGACCGGGTGTTTGCGACGCTGTCGCGCGAGCGGTTGCAGGAACTGAACGCGCGCATCGCGGTCGAGGGCGAAGACGCACGAACGGTCGCCGGAGACTACCTTCGCTCTGTGCAGGCCGCGCGATGAGTGTCGCCGCGCCGCCGCTGCCGGCTCGCACCGTCCGCGTCCCGCGCAACCATGTGTTGCCGGTTCTGGTTATCGCCGCGACGATCGGGGGAATCTCCTGCGGGTTTGTCGCCCTGTCGCCGAACCGGCTGATCTCGGGCCAACCCGTGGCGCTGTGGAGCGCGGCAGGCGCGGGGTTTACCGGGGCGCTCGGGCTGGGTGGCGCGGCACTTCTCGCGGCCGGATTTGCCGCCCCACGACGCTGGCTCACCTATCTGACCGCGGCGATCGCCGGCGCCGTGCTGGTTGTCGCGCTCGCGGCCGCGGGTCATGCGGCGGCGGTCCTTGCCGCCGGAGCCGCTCCGGCGGCGAGGGTGTCGCTCGGCGCCGGGTTCTGGATCGTCGTCGCTTGCGCCGCTCTCGCGCTTGTCGATGCGCTGCAACGCGCCGGCACCGGCGCGGCAGTTCAGCTTTTCGTTGTCGCGTCGCTCGCTGCCGCCTTTGTCGTGCTCGCCGATACCGGCGCCTTCGGCGCGCTGTCGCTGGCGCACGAATACGCCAACCGCCGCGACAGCTTTGCCGCCGCTATCGCTCGGCACATCGTGCTGGTCGCCGTGTCGGTCGGCGCGGCCCTCCTGATCGGCGTGCCGCTTGGGCTTGCCGCGCTGCGGCGGAAACGGCTCGAGACGCCGCTCTTCGCGGTTCTCAACCTGTTGCAGACCGTTCCGTCGATCGCGCTGTTCGGCCTGCTGATCGTGCCGCTCTCGGCGCTAGCGGGCGCAGTGCCGGGGCTCGCCGCGCTCGGCATCGGCGGGGTCGGCCCGGCGCCGGCGATCATCGCCCTGGTGGTCTATGCGCTGCTGCCGGTGGCGCGCAGCACGCTGGCCGGGATCGGCGGCGTGCCGCCCGCGGCAATCGACGCGGCGCGCGGCATGGGGATGACCGCCCGGCAGGTGTTCCGGCAGGTCGAGGTGCCGCTCGCCTTGCCGGTGCTGCTGGCCGGCTTGCGGATCGTCACGGTGCAGACGATCGGGCTCGCGGTGGTCGCGGCGCTGATCGGCGCCGGCGGGCTCGGCGGCTTCGTCTTCGACGGGCTCGGCCAGTACGCCACCGATCTGGTGCTGCTGGGAGCGCTGCCGGCGATCCTCCTCGCGCTCGCCGCCGATTTCCTGCTGCGCATCGCCGCCGCGGCGCTCGACCGGCGAAACGCGCGATGATCGAGATCGAGCGCGTCAGCAAGTCCTATGACGGCCGGACCGTCGTCGACGATCTGTCGCTCGACGTGCCGGAGGGCGCGCTGTGCGTGCTGCTCGGGCCGTCGGGCTGCGGCAAGTCGACAACCTTGCGGATGATCAACCGGCTGGTCGATTTCGACAGCGGCGCGATCCGGGTCGGCGGCGAGGATATTCTCGGCGTCCCGGCCGAGACGCTGCGGCGGCGCATCGGCTATGTGATCCAGTCGACCGGCCTCTTCCCGCATTGGCGGGTCGCGGACAATATCGCGACGGTGCCGCGCCTCCTCGGCTGGCCGCGCGCGCGCATCGACAGCCGCGTCGCCGAGCTGTTGACCTTGCTGCGCCTCGATCCCGGCGTCTATCGAGACAAATTTCCCCATCAGCTGTCGGGCGGCGAGCAGCAGCGGGTCGGGGTGGCGCGGGCGCTCGCCGCCGACCCCGACGTGCTGCTGATGGATGAGCCGTTCGCCGCGGTCGACCCCGTGACCCGCGACGCGCTGCAAGCCGAGATCGCCCGCATTCACCGCGAGACCGGCAAGACCATCGTCTTCGTCACCCACGACATCGAGGAGGCGCTGCGCCTCGCCAGCGTCATCGCGATCCTCGACCGCGGCCGCCTCGCGCAACAGGGCACGCCGCTGGAGATTGTCGAGAACCCGCGGAGCGATTTCGTCCGCGACTTTGTCGGCGCGCAGGGAATCGGGCTGAAGCTCCTCTCGGTGCGCCGGGTCGCCGAGCGGATGCGCCCCGGCGAGGGCGCCGAGGGCGCGCCGATCGCGCAGGACGCCTCGCTGGCCGACGCGCTCGGGACGATGACCGAACGGCGCTGCGACCGCCTGGCCGTCGCCGACGCCGGGGGTCGCGTCGTCGGCACCCTCTTCCTTGCCGATCTGGTGCGATGACGCGCGCTTCAAGCCGTCGCAAATTCTTCGCCTCCCCCGGGCTTGACCCGGGGATCCACGTCTTTGTTGGCGAGGACCGTGACGGAAGCCGTGGATGGCCGGATCAAATCCGGCCATGGGGATGAACAAGATGCGCGCGGCCGCCAAAAGCGCGGCGCTGTGGGTCGGCCTGCTGTTCGCGTTCCTGCTCGTCGACATGCGGCAACTGCAGCCGGTGTTCGGCTGGGCCTTTCCCGGCGTGCGGCCGGAGATTTTCGACCGTGCGAGCTTCCTCGAACTGTTCTGGTCCCACCTCGCGCTCGTCGCCGTCGCGAGCGGCGCGGCGGCGCTGGTGGGGATCGCCCTGGCGATCTTCGTGACCCGGCCGGGGGGGCGCGATTTTCGCACCCTGGTCAGCATGGCGGCGACCGTGGGCCAGACGTTCCCGCCGGCGGCGGTGCTGGCGCTCGCGGTGCCGGCGCTCGGGTTCGGGCCGCGCCCGACCGTCGTGGCGCTGTTCCTTTACGGATTGCTGCCGATCGTCGAAAACACCGTCGCCGGGATCGAGAGCGTGCCGCTCGCGGTGTGCGACGCCGCCAGCGGCATGGGCCTCTCGCGCTGGCAGGTGCTGCGCGATGTCGAGCTGCCGCTCGCGGCACCGGTGATCCTTGCCGGGGTCCGCGTGTCGGTGACCATCGCCATCGGCACCGCGACGATCGGCTCGGCGGTGGGCGCGCTGACCTTCGGCACGCCGATCTTCGACGGGCTCGCCGGCAACAAGCTGCCTTACGTGATCCAGGGCGCGGTGCTGGTGGCGCTGTTCGCGATCCTCACCGATCTGCTGTTTGCCGGGCTGGCGCGCTGGCTCCAGCCCCCCGGCTAGCGAGGAACTTGTCCAGCGCCGCCTTCTGCTCGGGCGAAGCGGCGAGGCCCAATTTGCTGCGCCGCCATAAGATGTCGTCGGCGCTGCGCGCCCATTCCTCGCGGACCAGGAAATCGATCTCGTCGCGGCCCAGGCCCGGCGCGAAATCCGACCGCGGCCCGGCAAAGGTCTCGCTGTCGTCGGGCAGCATCGCGCTCGCCGTCCAGGTCGGGCCGAGCCCCGGCAGATGCGGCGAGAGCCGCGCCAGCGCCGCCTCGGCGAGACGGCGGTAGGTGGTGAGCTTGCCGCCGAAGACCGAGAGGCAGGGCGGGCCGGCATCGTCGAGTTCGAAGACATAGTCGCGGCTCGCCGCCGAGGTGCTGCGCGCCCCGTCGTCGTAAAGCGGCCGCACCCCCGAGAAGCGCCAGACGATGTCCTGCGGCTCGGGCGCGCGCTTGAACCAGCGCCCGACCGCACGGCCGAGATAGGCGACCTCCGCGTCCGTCACCGGCTCCGCCCGCGGCGCTGGCGCCGCCGACTCGGTGGTGCCGATCAGCGTGTAGGCGCGCTCGAACGGGATCGCGAACACGACCCGGCGGTCGTCGTTTTGCAGCAGATAGGCGTGATCGCCCTCGTAAAGCCGCGGCACGACGATGTGGCTGCCCTTGTCGAGGCGCAACCGGGCACGACCCGAAAGGCCGGCAAGGCCCCGCACCTCGGCCGCCCACGGGCCGGCGGCGTTGACCAGGATGCGGGCCGATACCTCCTCTTTCTTGCCGTCCGGGAACCTGAGACTCGCGCGCCAGAGGCCGCCGTCGCGACGCGCCTCGGCAAGGGCCGTGCGGGTCATGATTTGCGCGCCGTGGCGCGCCGCGTCGCGGGCGTTGGCGACGGTGAGCCGGGCATCGTCGACGACGCAGTCGGAATAGACGAAGCCGTCGCGCACCCAACCCTGCAGCGGCGCGGCGAAGGCTCCGCCAGTCCCCGGGCGCAGATCGACCGAAGCCGACCCCGGCACGCTGCGGGCGCCGCCAAGCCGGTCGTAGAGGAAAAGCCCGAGCCGCACCATCCAGCGCGGCCGCAACCCCGGCCCGTGCGGCAGCACGAAGCGCATCGGCCGCACCAGATGCGGCGCGGTCTTGAGCAGCACCTCGCGCTCGGCCAGCGACTCGCGCACCAGCCGGAAGGCGCCGTGCTCGAGATAGCGCAGCCCGCCATGGATCATCTTGCTCGACGCCGAGGACGTCGCGCCGGCGAGGTCGCCCTGTTCGCACAGCAGCACCTTGAGGCCGCGCCCGGCCGCGTCGCGGGCGATGCCGACCCCGTTGATGCCGCCGCCGATAACGAGAAGGTCGAAAATATCGCTCACGGTCAGGCTGGCAATCCCGGCACCAGCTCACGTCCCGCCGGGATCTGGATCGACGAGCCGGCAAAATCGCCGCCGACCGGCTGCACCTCGCCGCCGAGGTGTTTGGCGAGGAACGCCTCGGCGACGGCGTAGAACGCGAGGCGGTTTTCCGGCCGGACGAAGCCGTGCCCTTCGTCGGCGAACGTCACGTAGGTGACCGGCACGTCGCGCTTCTTGAGCGCCGCCACCATCTGCTCCGATTCGGCGGCGACGACGCGGACATCCTGCAGGCCCTGCGCGATCAGGATCGGCTTGGTCGCGCGCTCCAGATGGTTGAGCGGCGAGCGCTCGGCGAGGAACGCCTTGCCCGCCTCGGTGTCCGGGTCGCCAAGCCGCAGCTTCCAGACCCGAAACCACGGGCTCCAATAGGGCGGGATCGTCGCCATGAAGGTGATCAGGTTCGAGATACCGAACAGATCGACGATGCAGGCAAAGCGCTCCGGCGTCTTGGTCGCCGCCATCAGCGCCGAATAGCCGCCGTAGCTGCCGCCGAAAAACCCGACCCGCGCCGGGTCGGCGAAGCCCTGTGCGATCGCCCAATCGAGCCCGTCGATCAGATCGTCGTGCATCTTGCCGCCCCATTCGCGGTCGGCGGCGGCGACGTACGCCTTACCGAACCCGGTCGAGCCGCGATAGTTGATGCTCAATGCCGCATAACCGCGGTCGGCGAGCCATTGGTGCGTCGGGTTGAACCCCCATTGGTCGCGCGCATAGGGCCCGCCGTGGATCACCAGCACCAGCGGCGATTTCGCGGCGCCGGCGTTCGCCGGGAGGGTCAGGTAGCCGTTGAGGCCGAGCCCGTCGCGCGCCGCGAACGTGACCGGCTGCAGCGGCCGCAGCGAAATCGCGTCGAGCGCCTTGTGCTGCACGTAAAGATGCTTCACCGCGGCGGCGCGGTCGATCAGCGCGTACTCGCCGCTCGCCGTGTCGCGCTCGAAATAGACGACCCCCTCTTGACCCGCCTCGTCGAACCCCACGAAAAACGGATCGCCGGGACCATAGGCGGCAAGCGCCGTCAGGTCCGTGGCGACGTCGGGCTCGACCGGGTGCCAGCGGACGCGGGCGGCCATCGCCATCGCCGCCACCGGACGCCGCTTGATGAACTGGACCCTGACGATGTCGGCTTCCTCGTCGGCGGCGAGCACCGTCGATTGCTTCGTCGCCATGTCGATCGCGGTGAGCACCGCCTTGTCGCGGCCGCGCGAATCCAACAGGTAGAGCGTGCCGCCGTCCTCGTTGAAATCGAGGAAATCCGTGGCATCGACATCGCGCAGCGGGATCGCGGTGAATGGCGTCCAGACGCCATCCGGCCGACGCTCCAATACCTCCATGCTGCCGCCGTCGACGATGCGCCCGCCGAGACGCAGGCGGAACGCCGAGTCGGTGATGAGGCTGTAATACTCCTTGTTCTCGTAGAGGAGCTCGCTCGCGCCGCTCAGCAGATTGACCCGGAACAGGTCGAAGAAATGCGGGTCGCGCTGGTTGTGGCGCAGCAGCATCTCGTCGGGAAATTTGTGGTCCGACTCCTGGATGAACGCGCGAACGCCGTGCTCGGGCGACAGCGGCACGACGGCGCCGGTTTCACGGTCGACGCTGGCGGCGCGCCAGTTCTCGTCGCCGTCATGGTCGCGGGAGAACACCAGATGGCGGTTGGTATGGGCCCAGCGGTAATCCCAGCCGATGTCGCGGTCGGTGGCGCGGGTCAGCGGATGCCCGTCGTCGGGTGCGTCGAGCGGCGCCACCCACAGATTGCGCACCCCATCCAGCGGCGCCAGATAGGCGAGGTGGCGCCCGTCCGGGCTGATCTGCACGTTGCGATATTCCGGGTTCTCGAAAAACACCCGCCGGGCGACAAGCTGCGGCGCCGCGGCGAAGAGGCCCGACGGCAGCAGCGACAATCCGGCGGCAAGCCCCGCCCGGCGCAATACGACGCGGCGATCGATCGGCGTCGACCACATCGAACCCCTCCTTCGCTCCCGGCGCGAGCATAGCGATTGCGGCGGCGCCAGACGACCATCGGGATCGTTTGCGGGCCAGTTGCGCGCCCTCGGCGTTGGCAATAGGGTCATCGCGTAAAGCTACGTAAAGGATCGGCGATGCGGCGCAGCCTGTTGTTTGCAATCGTGCTCGCGACCGGTACCGCGGCGGGCGGCGGCGCGGCTTTCGCGCAATACGGTGCGATCGCCTACGACATCGCCAATGGCCGTTGGGGCGCGACCTGGAACGAGCCGAACGAGACAGCCGCACGCAACGGCGCGACACACCACTGCAACAGCGCCGGCTGCCAGGTGCGGCTGGCGATCGGCCCGCATCGCTGCGGCGCGCTGGCGACGACCGAGAACCGAAAAGGCTGGGGCACGGCGATCCGCGACTCGCGGGATTCGGCAAAGCTCGGTGCGTTGGAAAACTGCCAGCACGCGAATTCCGGCGAGTGCCTCGTTCGCGCCTGGGACTGCAACCGCTAGACCGAGATGACGGCGAGCGCCGTCAGGGTGCCGCGGGCATCGGCAAGCGTCGCCGGCAAGGTGCTGGGCCCACGTTTACGACCATCACGTCTTGCTCGCCGAGCCGCGGCGGCAAAGTCTTACACGAAACTTAGCAGCATATGTAACTATTTGTAACCGAGCTTCCGGTCACGTCCCGATCGCCAGCGGGCTCACCAGCTTGCGCAACAGCGCGATCACCGACAGCGCGGTCAGCCGGCCGGTGCGCGGGTTTTCGAGGCTCGGCACGTTCTCGATCTGCATCGAGAACCGCGCCGCATCGGCCTCGACCTCGATGCGGTGGATGTTGCGGCTGACCCCGGGGTCGGCCCAGATCTCGATCGCCGTGCGGTCGGGGCCGATCCCCGCCAGCGCCAGCGCCGCCGCGACGTTGACGTTGGCCGGGAAGCCGCGCGCCGCCTCGCGCGCGCTGCCGCTGAAGACGCGTTTGGGGGCGTTGAGCCGCTCGACCGAAATCCCGTTCTCGACCAGGTAGGGCGCGCCCTCGAGCCCGCCCGGCGGCTTGCGGGTGATCATCCGCACCGACGAGATGCCGCCGCCAAGCGCCGCGGCCTGCACCGCGTCGAGACCGAGGAGCGCCCCGGTCGGCACCAGGATGCGCCCGCCGCGCTCGCGCGCCAGCCCGGTCAGGTCGAAATTGTCGAGCAGCGCGCCGCAGGACAGCATGACCAGGGTGCGGCCGTTGGCAAGCGCCGGCTCGGCGAGCTCGCGCAAATGCTTCGCCGGCACGCACTCGACGACGATGTCAGCCACTTCCCAGAGCCGGTCGAGCGGCACCACCGGCGCCGGCTTGGCGAACCCGCCCATCGCCGTCCGGGCGCGGTCCGCGTTGCGAGCCGACACCGCAGCCAGGCTGAGGCCGTCGATGCCGCGATCGAGCGCCTCCGCCACCACCTTGCCGATCGCCCCGAACCCGCCGATCGCGACCCGCTGCGCCATCGCCGTCTCCCGAGCCGAATGCTACTGCGGCGGCTCGCCCTCGATGATGTAAAGCCGCGTGTTGGCGGAGCGCTGCCGCAGCGGGATGCACGCGCCATAGGACGGGCTGCCGTACCAGCGCTCGGCGTCTTCGAGGCTCTCGAAGGCGACGACGACGATCTCGCCGACCGGCGCGGTGCCTTCCTTGCGGCGCGCCTGGGAGCGGGCGACGAGCCGCGCGTTATATGCGCCCAATGTCGGTACCGCCTTGGCGACATAGTCGTTAAACGCGGCCGGGTCGGTGATTTCGACCTCGGCGATGATGTAAGCGGGCCGTTTCTCCATGGCGAACTCCCTGTCTATTGCGTGACGATCCCGGTCAGAAAATAGACCTTCGACTTCGCCGATTTTTGCCGCATCGCCATCAGCTTTGCGTAGTCCGGGGAATTGTACCAACGATTGGCGTCTTCCGGGTTGCCGAAAGCATAGATCGTCACCACCCCGTCCGGCGCCGCGCCTTCGCGCACATCGGGCAGGCCGCGCGCCACGACCCGGCCGTGAAACGGCGCCAGCGACCCGGGCTCCAGCCGCATATATTCGATGAAGGCCGCCGGGTCGGTGGCGTGCATCTCGGCGACGATGTAGGTCGCCGGCCCCGCCGTCTGCGCTCTGAGCCCCGGAACCGCCACGGCGCCGATGATCATACCGACAACCAGACCGGCGACGATTTTGGCTTTGCCCCCCATCTTGCTCTCCCTACCCGGCTCAGTACGATTTCGGCAAGCCCAGCACCCGCTCGGCGATATGCGAGAGGATCAGCTGCGCGCTGACCGGGGCGATGCGGGCGATCTGGATTTCGCGGAAGTAGCGCTCGACATGGTATTCGCGCGCATAGCCCATGCCGCCATGGGTCAAGACCGCCGCCTCGCAGGCGCGATGCCCGGCCTCGGCGGCGAAAAACTTGGCGGCGTTGGCGAAAGCCCCGGCGTCTTCGCCGCGGTCGTAGGCGGCAGCGGCGCGATGGACCAAGAGCTCGGCCGCTTCGAGCTCGACCCAGCGCTCGGCGAGCGGGTGCTGGATGCCCTGGTTCTGGCCGATCGGCCGGCCGAAGACGACGCGCTCGGCGGCGTAATGCGCGGCGCGGGCGAGCGCGGCGCGGCCCAGCCCCACCGCCTCGGCGGCGATCAGGATGCGCTCCGGGTTCATCCCGTGCAGGATATACTGAAACCCCTTGCCCTCTTCGCCGATGCGGTCCTCGAGCGGCACCTTAAGCCCGTCGATGAACAAGAGGTTCGAATCGACGGCCATGCGGCCCATCTTCGGGATTTCGCGCACCTCGACCTTCGAGCGGTCGAGATCGGTGTAGAAAAGGCTCATCCCGGCGGAAGGCCGCGCCGCCTCTTCATAGGGCGTGGTGCGGGCGAGGATCAGCATCTTCTCGGTCACCTGCGCGGTCGAGGTCCAGATCTTGCGCCCGGAGATGACGTAGCCGTTGTCGTCCTTGACCGCGCGGGTCTTGAGCCGCGTCGTATCGAGCCCGACATCGGGCTCGGTCACCGCGAAACAGGCCTTTTCCCTGCCGGCGATCAGCGGCGGCAGGAACCGCGCCTGCTGCTCCTTGGTGCCGAAGACGACGACCGGGTGCAGCCCGAAGATGTTCATGTGGACCGCTGAAGCGCCGGAGAACCCGGCGCCCGACTGCGCGACCGCCTGCATCACCACCGCCGCTTCGCCGATGCCGAGCCCGCTGCCGCCGAATTCCTCGGGCATGGCGATGCCGAGCCAGCCGCCCTCCGCCATCGCCTGGTGGAATTCGTGCGGGAAGCCGCCCTCGCTGTCCTTCTTCAGCCAGTAATCGTCGCCGAACCGGGTGCACAGCCGCGCCACCGCCTCGCGGATTTCGAGCTGTTCCGGGGTCAGCGTAAAGGTCATCTTCATGGGCTCCTCAGGCAGCGTCGCTGGTCACAACCAGACATCGCCCCCGCGGCCAACGCCGTTTCGATCTGGTCGAGACGGGATGCGTGCCGCCCGTCAAACAACCGCGTCACCTGCGAGGGACGCCAACCAAGCCGCGCCGCAAGCTGACGCTTGTTGAGACCTGCGGCGCGCATTGCGCGATAGGCTTCGAGCTTCGCCGCCGTCAGCGCCGGCAAATGCACAACCGGGCGGCCGGCGGCGACCGAGGGCAGCGGAACGTCCTCGTTATGGGCCATCGCCCCAAGTATCATTTCCTCGAGCAGGTCTTCAGCTTGGCGAAGCGCCTCACCCCGGTCATCGGCCTGACTCCAGCCGCCGGGCATGTCTGGAAAATTGACGATAAATCCACCCTCGTCGGCAGGCTCTAGAGTCACCGGCCAGGCTTCCAAACCAGCACCATCCGCCATCGTTCGTCCCTTTACTAAAGGTCCTCAAGCCGCAGCCCAAGCTGCTTCATTATTGCCGACACCAAGCCGCGCTTCATGTCGCCGCTGCCGGTAGGCACATGGGTCACGCGTCCGCGGAACTCGACCCGCACGTGTCCTCTTGCCGCGGCTGGGATCGACAACCGCGCCGAGGCGGCGAAGCCGGCGCAGAAGTTCGCTACTTCTCATCCAAATAATTATACATATCTGCGTATCAAGCCAAATCGGGCCTGCCTTGCAAGCGATCGTTCGTAAGTGCCGCCCATATCGCCGGGCGCGGCCAACGCTGGTATCCTTTGGCGAGTAAGCCGCCGGAGCACGCAATTGCCGCTCGATGTCGCGTTCAGCGTCTGCCCGCACGACTGCCCGAGCGCCTGCGCGCTTGAGGTCGAGCGCATCGACGCCACGCGCATCGGCCGTATTCGCGGGGCGCGGGCGCAGGGCTACACCGACGGCGTCGTCTGCGCCAAGGTCGGCCGCTATGCCGAGCGGCAATACCATCCCGACCGCCTGACGGTGCCGCTGCGCCGGGTCGGCGACAAGGGCGTCGGCCATGTGGCGTTCGAGCCGGTTTCGTGGGACGACGCGCTCGACCTTGTCGCCGAAGGATTTGTACGCGCCGCCCAGCAGCACGGCAGCGAGGCCGTCTGGCCGCATTACTATTCCGGCACGATGGGCTTGGTGCAGCGCGACGGATTGCAGCGTTTGCGCCATGCGATGCGCTATTCACGCCAGCACTCGACGATCTGCAACGCGCTAACCGATGCCGGCTGGATCGTCGGCCATGGCGCCAAGCGCGGCGTCGACGGGCGCGAGATGGCGAAGTCGGACCTGATCGTCGTCTGGGGCGGCAACCCGGTCTCGACCCAGGTCAACGTGATGACCCACATCGCCAAGGCGAAGAAGGAGCGCGGGGCGAAGCTCGTCGTCGTCGACCCCTACCGCACCGGCACCGCCGAGATCGCCGATATGCACCTGGCGCCTCTCCCCGGCACCGACGGCGCGCTCGCCTGCGCCGTCATGCACGTGCTGTTCGAGGAGGGTTATGCCGACCGCGCCTACCTCGCGCGCTACACCGACGACCCCGCGGGTCTCGAGGCGCATCTCGAAAGCCGCGGCCCGGAATGGGCCGCCGCGATCACCGGGCTATCGGCCGACGAGATCGTCGCCTTCGCCCGGCTCTACGGAGGCACCAAGCGCGCCTATATCCGGCTCGGCTACGGCTTTTCGCGGCAGCGCAACGGCGCGGTCAATCTGTTCGCGGTCACCTGCCTGCCGGCGGTGACCGGGGCCTGGCAATACGAGGGCGGCGGCGCGCTGCAATCGAACCACGGGCTCGTCCGGCTCGACCGCAGGCTGATCGAGGGGTCCGACCTCATCGACCATTCGACCCGCATCCTCGACCAGTCGCGCATCGGCCCGATCCTCGCCGGCGACAGGCGCGACCTCGGCGACGGTCCGCCGGTGACGGCGCTGTTGGTCCAGAACACCAACCCGATGGTCGTCTCGCCGGAATCGAGGCTGGTACACCAGGGTTTCGCCCGCGACGACCTCTTCGTCTGCGTCCACGAGCAGTTCATGACCGAGACCGCGGCGATGGCCGATATCGTGCTGCCGGCGACGACGTTTCTCGAGCATGACGACATCTACACCGCCGGCGCCCACACCTTTCTGCAGCTGCACCGGCCGGTAGTGCCGCCCTACGCCGAGTGCCGCTCGAACCACGAGGTCCATTGCGGCCTCGCCGAGCGGCTCGGCGCCGAGCACCGCGGCTTCGGGATGACCGCGTTCGAGATCATCGAAGCGACGCTCAAGGCGAGCGGGCTCCCCGGCCCGCAGGACTTCGTCGAAGGCACCTGGCTCGATTGCGCTCAGCCCTTCGAGACCGCGCATTTCCTCGACGGGTTCGGCCATCTCGACAAGAAATTCCATTTCCGTGCCAATTGGCGCTCGATGGCCGGGCCGATCGGCGGCGACGCGCACAAGGCGCTGCCCGAATTCCCCGACCACGTCGCCAGCATCGACGACGGCGATCCCGCGCGGCCGTTCCGGATGGTGCCGGCGCCGTCGCGCTCGTTCCTCAACACCAGCTTCAACAACACGCCCTCCGGCATCGCCCGCGAGGGCCGACCGACCGCGCTCGTCCATCCCGAGGCGCTCGACGGGCTGGGGATTGCCGACGGCGACCGTATCCGCGTCGGCAACGACAAGGGCAGCGTCGTCGTCCATGCCCGCGCCTTCGACGGGCTGCAAAGGCGCGTCGTCATCGTCGAAGGCGTCTGGCCGAACGCCGCCTTCGAGGAGGGCATCGGCATCAACCTCTTGACCAGCGCCGATCCCGGCCCGCCACAGGGTGGCGCGGTCTATCACGACACCTCGGTGTGGTTGAGGCCGGCGTGAGCGGGAAGCTGCCGACTTCGTCGCCCGCGGCCGATGTCGATGCGTTTCTGGCTGACCTCAACCGCGCGCCGGCGGTACGGCCGGAGGGCGGCCGCGGCCGCCTCATCTTCGCGCTCGACGCCACCGCCAGCCGCGGGCCCGCCTGGGACCGCGCCTGCCGCATCCAGGGCGAGATGTTCGAGGCGACGACCGCGCTGGGCGGCCTCGACGTCAAGCTGGTGTTCTACCGCGGCTACAGCGAGTGCAAGGCGAGCCGTTGGTTCGAGCGCGGCGCCGAGCTGCACCGCGCGATGCGCGCGGTCTCCTGCGCCGGCGGCGAGACCCAGATCGAGCGGATCCTGACGCACGCCATCGCCGAAACCAAGAAACGGCGGGTCCATGCCCTGATCTTCGTCGGCGACGCGATGGAGGAAAACCCCGACCGCCTCTGCGGCCTCGCCGGCGAATTGGGCCTTCTGGGCACGCCGGTCTTCGTCTTCCACGAGGGCGGCGACAGCGCTGCCGGCGCCGCGTTTCGCCAAATCGCGAAACTCTCGCGCGGCGCCTATCTGAGCTTCGATCAGGCGAGCGCCGAGCGCCTGAAGGAGCTGCTGGCCGCGGTCGCGGTCTATGCCGCCGGCGGCTACCGCGCGCTCGCCGATCTGAGCGCGAAAAAAGGCGGCGACATCCAACTGTTGACCGCGCAGCTCTCCGGCTGATGGGACGACACTATCCGCCGATGTCCACTTTCTCGTCTCCCCCGCGAAAGCGGGGGCCCAGGGCAACCGTCCCGTCGCTCGCCCCTGGGTTCCCGCCTTCGCGGGAAAGACGATGATGTTGTTCTGACCGCGCGATAGCGATGTTCGCCCTCCTCGGCGGCGTGGCGATCCTTCTCGGCCTGTTGCTGCTGGTCTATCTCTTCGTCAATGCCGATCCGGGGCGGCTGGCGCGCGGCCTCAAATGGACCGCGCTCGGCGCGGCGGCCCTCGCCTTTTTCGGCTTCCTGGCCTCCAGAGAGGTCATATTCCTGCCGCTGGCTTTCGCGCTGGGGATTTTTGGATCGGATCGGTTACGCGCGCTGGTGATGCAGCAGGTCCGGTCCCGCGCCAACACGGCACGCGGCCGATCGGAGGTCGCCACCCCCTATCTGCGCATGAGCCTCGACCACGGCACCGGCACGATGACCGGCACCGTGCTGTCCGGGCGCTTCGAGGGGATGCGGCTCGCCGAGCTGACGCAAGCCGACCTCCTGGCGCTGCTGCGCGAGTGCCGCGCCGCCGACGAGGAGGGCGCGCGGCTGCTCGAAGCCTATCTCGACCGGCTGCATCCCGATTGGCGCGACGAGATGGGCGGCGGCTCCGCCCCGCCGTCGCGCGGCGGCGATGACATGACCGCGCAGGAAGCTTACGAGATCCTCGGCCTCGAGCCGGGCGCCGAAGAGGCGGCGATAAAGGCGGCGCATCACCGGCTGATGATGCAGCTCCATCCCGACCACGGCGGCACCGACTACCTCGCCACCCAGATCAACCGCGCCCGGGACGTGCTGTTGAAACATTAACCAGGCATAAGATTTGCGGCGCGATAATCGCCGTGCGGGGCGGAGGAAGCGTTTAGCCCGCTTCTGCGTTATTAGATATCGGCCGTGGCGCTGGTCGCGCCAGCAAGGAGAACCATGCATCGACGCGTGCGCAAGGCGGTGTTTCCGGTCGCCGGGCTCGGCACCCGCATCCTGCCGGCGACCAAGGCCATGCCGAAGGAGATGCTGACCGTCGTCGACCGCCCGCTCATCCACTACGCGGTCGAGGAAGCCAAGGCCGCCGGGATCGAGCAGTTCTATTTTGTCACCGGCCGCGCCAAATCGTCGCTCGAAGACCATTTCGACCACGCCTACGAGCTTGAGGCGACGTTGCGCGAGCGCGGCAAGGACGCGCAGCTCGCCGAGCTGCAATCGTGGCTGCCCGCGCCGGGTCAAGTCGCTTACACGCGGCAGCAACAGCCGCTGGGGCTCGGGCATGCGGTGTGGTGCGCCCGCCATCTCGTCGGCGACGAGCCGTTCGCGGTTCTGCTGGTCGACGATCTGATGGTGTGTGAGCCGCCCTGCCTGAAGCAGCTGGTCGACGCCTATGCGGAGACCGGCGGCAACGTCGTCGCCGTCGTCGAGGTGCCGCGCGAGCAGACCAGCCGCTATGGCGTGCTCGACATCGTCGAGGATGACGGGCGCCTGGCGCGGGCCAAGGGGGTCGTCGAGAAGCCGAAGCCGGAAGAGGCGCCGTCAAACCTGACGATCATCGGCCGCTACATCATCCAGCCCGAAATCTTCGCCCATCTCGAAAAGGCCAGGCCCGGCGCCGGTAACGAGATCCAGTTGACCGACGGGCTCGCCGCGCTGATCGCCGAGGGCCAGAAATTCTTCGGGCTGCGCGCGGCAGGACGCCGCTTCGATTGCGGCGACAAGCTCGGCTTTCTCGAAGCCAATGTCGCGCTCGGCCTCGGACATCCCGAGCTCGGGCCGGGCCTGCGCCAGATCCTCAAGAGCTACCGCTAGCCGGCGGCGAGCGATGGCGCATCGCTTCGACCCGACGATTCTGCGCGAATACGATATTCGCGGCGTCGTCGGCACCTCCCTCTTCGCCGCCGACGCCATGGCGCTCGGCCGCGCCTTCGCGGCGACGCTCGCCGAGTCGGGCGGACATCGCATTGCGGTCGGCTATGACGGCAGGCTGACCTCGCCCGAACTCGAAGCCGCGCTGGTCGAGGGGCTTTCGGCCGGCGGCGCCGATGTCGTGCGCATCGGCCGCGGGCCGACCCCGATGCTCTATTTCGCGGCGGCGACCCTCAAGGTCGATGGCGGCATCATGGTCACCGGCTCGCACAACCCGCCCGACCATAACGGCTTCAAGATGGTGCTCGGCGGCAAGCCGTTCTACGCCCAGGCGATCCAGCGTCTCGGCGAAATCGCCGCGACGCTCGGCGCGCTGGCCGGCCCGCGCGGAAAGGTCGAAGAGCATTCGGTGTTCGACGATTACCTGGCGCGGATGCTGCGCGACTACGACGGCAAGAAGCCGCTTTCCGTCGCCTGGGACCCCGGCAACGGCGCCACCGGCGAGGTGGTCTCGCGGCTGACCGAGCGGCTGCCCGGGACCCATTACCTGATAAACGCGGCAATTGACGGGCGTTTCCCGGCACATCATCCCGACCCGACCGTGCCGGAAAACCTGGTCCAGCTGCAGGAGGAAGTCGCCCGGCGCCGTTGCGACCTCGGCATCGCCTTCGACGGCGACGGCGACCGCATCGGCGTCGTCGATGCAAAAGGCCGGATCTTCTGGGGCGACCAGCTGATGATCGTCCTGGCCCGCGACGTGCTGACCCGGCATCCGGGCGCGCCAATCCTCGCCGACGTCAAGGCGAGCCAGGTGCTGTTCGACGAGATCGCGCGCGCCGGCGGCAAGCCGGTGATGGTCCCCACCGGGCATTCGCCGATCAAGGCCAAGCTCGCCGAACTCAAGGCGCCGCTCGCCGGCGAGATGAGCGGTCACATCTTCTTCGCCGACCGCTATTACGGGTTCGACGACGCGATCTACGTCGCGGTGCGGCTCCTCGGCATTCTTGCTCGCGGCGGCGACAGCCTCGCCGAGATCGCCGACCGGCTCCCCGCCACCTTCAACACCCCCGAACTGCGCCTCGACTGCGACGAGGCGCGCAAATTCGCCATCGTCGCCGAGATCAGCAAGCGCCTGCACGAGCGCGGCAGCGAGATCATCGATATCGACGGGGTGCGGGTGAAGAGCGCCGACGGCTGGTGGCTGATCCGCGCCTCGAATACCCAGGCCGTGATCGTCGCGCGCGCCGAATCGACGAGCCCCGAGGGGCTCGCGCGCCTGAAAAATCAGATCAAGGCGGAGCTCGCCGCCAGCGGCATGAACGTCACGCTCGACTAGAGCATCGTCGGGTCAGGTTGAATCACCTCATTTATTGCCCTTGGCCGGGCTTGACCCCCCAGGGAGCATACCCGTCCGTCCGCATCCACAAGTTGAGGCCTCTCGGCTCAACATGAGCAGTCTGAAGGCGTTTTATTGCATCCGCTTCGACCCCCAGCAACTGACCCTGCGTCATGTCAGGGGGGCCGGCCGAGTAAGGCGTGTCCTGGGTTCGATCTGCGCAGCGTCCAGGGGAGTTCGCGCGGCCGGACGCTCGCATGAGCAATTCGTTCGCTCGAAAATTCAACGACGCGTCCCGCGACCCAAGGAAGCTTGATTGCCAAACGTGATTAAGGCCCCGCAAGGGTGGAGTTGAGACCTTCGTTAATACCGATCAGAATGGCGACGTGGCGCCGAAAGCGGACAAAGAGGTCAGCGTTTAGAGCTAGCCATGGTATTACCCGCACTCGATCGCGCTCGCACCTTGGAATCCCTCGCTCGCTTCGATCGCGAAGAGCGAGATTCACCGAAATGGCGTGACTGGGAAAGCAAGGAAAACTTCAAATACGCCATCGTCCATGACGGACGGCTTTAACCTCTGCCGCGATTCCGGTAGCCATGATCAAATGTGCCCTACGCCTTATTCAAGTGGCAGTTGTAGGGTCACATTTTTAGCTTATGCGCTTCACCTGCTGGCCCTCGCGGCAGTACCTCCACTCAGCCTGATGTTGAGAGCGCGGGTTGGCCGCTGGGACGAAGGCGAATGCGATACGGCTCCTCAGCTGGACATGCTGAGCTAATCCGAAGGGCCCCAAACCTACGGATGCGGACGGACGGGTATGCTCCCTGGGGGGCCGGGCTTGACCCGGCCATCCACGTCTTCGGGCGCGGGCGTTCGCCATTGAAGACGTGGGCCCCCGGGTCAAGCCCGGGGGAGGTGATTTCTGATGCTTCAGCTCAAACAGATCGTGCTCTAGCCGCGGGCAGCGCCCGTTCTAGCGGCTCGCGACCTTCATCCCCGGCGGCACCACCGAGCACGCGATCCGCTGCCGGTGCAGCTCGTCGCAGGCGGCGCGCGCGTCGTGCGGCGAGAAGTGTATCAGCCGGACCCGATAGACCCGGTTGCGCTCACCCGACGGCGCCAGGATCAGCGCCTCCCTGCCCCTGGCGACGGCGAAGTGGATGAACCTGTGTTCGGCCCGCTCCGCCGACACTTCGTCGCGGAACGTGCCAAGCTGGATGCCCCAACCCTCCGGCTCGGGCGTCGCGACGGGCGCCGCCTCGGCGCGGCTGACCGGCGCCAGATGGTGGATCGCGGCGCTGGCAACAGCGCCCAGCGTCGAGCGCTCATGTGCCGTATCCGCCTCCGGCGGCGCAGCTTGCGGCGGCGCTGCCGGCGCGGGTGGCGCCATCGAAGCGGAGGCCAGCGCGCCGAAGCCGGGCGCCGGCTGAGCCGGCGGTGCGGCCGGCGTCGCCACCGGCGGCTGAGGCTGGGCGGCAGCCATGACCGGCGCGGCCGGCACCGGGCGCTGCGCTATCATCGGCACTTCGCGGCTGAGATCGCCAAACCCCAGATCGAGCAACTGCGTCATCTCCGCGTCGCGGACGCGCACGCTTTCGCCGCCGAGGACGACGCCGATCAAGCGATGCCCGCCGCGCACCGCCGAGGTCGCGAGGTTGTATCCGGAAGCGACGGTGAACCCGGTCTTGATGCCGTCGGTGCCGGGGTATTCGTCGAGCAGGTGGTCGTGGCCGTTGACGACCCGGCCCTCGAACTCGAATTCCTTGACCGAGAAATAGCGGTACTCGCGCGGGAAATCGTGGATCAGCGCCAGCGCCAGCCGGGCGATGTCGCGCGCCGTCGTCAGCTGTCCCGGATCGGGCAGACCCGAGGCATTGCGGTAGGAGGTGCGAGTCATGCCGAGCTGGCGCGCCTTCTGCGTCATCATCACGGCGAAGGCGGGCTCGCTGCCGCCCAGCCCCTCGGCCAGGACTCCGGCCGCGTCGTTCGCCGATTTGGTGACGATGCCGAGAATGAGGTCGCGCACGCTGACCTGCTCTCCCGGCTCCAGCCCGAGCTTCGACGGGCTGTGCGACGCCGCGGCGACGGAAACCGGCAGATATTGGTCGAGCTGCAGCCGGCCGCGATTGAGCGCCTCGAAGGTCAAATAGAGCGTCATCATTTTGGTCAGCGAGGCCGGATAGGTCACCGCATCCGGGTTCAGCTCGCGCAGCACCTGACCGGTATCGGCGTCGAGGACGATCGCCTCGTAGATCGGGCCGCCGCGCGGCGACGGCAGCTGCGCGGACAGCGCCGGCAGGGACGTCAGCCCCGCCGCAAAGCCCACGATGACGATGGATGACAGAACCCGCGTATAGACGCGGCCAGACCACTTAACGATCGGCATACAAGCCGGCACGCTACCCCCCAACCCCAAGCGAATGCGCAGCAGCCTTGCCGGCATTGGCGGCCGGAAGGGTAAAAAAAAGATGAAACTATGTCAAAGCGGAGGGAACCGATCGCTGTTCTACCAAAGCGCGCCCAGCCCCCGCCTCCGCCCGTCGAATGCCGCTCGCGCGATATTGTGCAACGCACAAATAAAGGCTTGAATGTCAACGCTAGGATCTATATCTGCACATTGTGCATTGCAATATCATTCATCATCGAACGAGGCTGAGATGAGCGAATCCAAGGACGCCAAGCCAAAGCGCCCGGCACCGGCCGCGCCGGCAGCGGTTTCCGCTGCATCCTCCCAAACCGAGCCGGCGCCGCCGAAGATTCCCTCGGCGGTGGTCGCGCTGCCGCAGTTGGTGCAGCCGCGGCCGCGCAACCCGGCGGACGAGATGATCGCGGTCTATCGAAGCGCGGTCGAGGCGATCGTCGAGTCGCAGCGCGCGTTCGCCAGCGGCGTCAATGCCTTGGCGCTGGAGCTGGCCGGGATGGCCCGCGCCGGGATCACCAAGACAAGCGACAGCGCCGCCGCACTTGCCGGCGCCCGAAATCTCACCGAGGCCGTGGAGATCCAGCTCGGTTTCGCCCAGCGCGGCATCGAAGCGATGCTCGCCGGATCGGCCCGGCTGAGCGAGATCGGCGTGCGCCTCGCGACCGAGGCGACGCGGCCGATTGTCGCGCCGCTGGTGGTTCCGCAGCGCGCCGCCTGAGGCTAGGTGGTTCGCGTCTACTTCGGCGGCGCGAGGAAACCGCGAATTGCGCGATCGATGAAATCCCCCTCCGGCGTTCCCGGCAGGCTGGCGATCGCCTCGTGCCCGATCTGCGTTGGAATCTCGGCATAGGTCGCATGCGGTAGCGCGGCGCGCAGACGCTGCGCGTCAGCCGGACGGATCAGCCTGTCGCTCGCGCTCGCCAGCAGCAGCACCGGCATCGTCGCGCGCGCCAGCGCCGCGTCGAGATCTCCGGCAAAGGGCTCGGCGACATCGTGACCGCGGCAAGCCGCATAGCGCAGTACCAGGGCATTGGCGTCCCATTCGGCAAAGGATTTCGCCGCCGCCTCCGAAGCCTGCGCGCGCCGGTCCGCCGATAGCTGCTCGAGATAGTCGGCGCTGACCGTCCAGGGAAAATAGATCATCCCGGCGCGGCGCAATCCTTCGACCGGGTTGCGGGCGTAGCGCCCGCCTTCCCACGCCGGGTCGAGCGCGATTGCCGAAACCATGGTGTCGATCACCACCTGGAAATTGGCGTCGCCGCGCCCGCTTGGAGCCAGCAGCACGACCCCGCGCGGCATCTCTGGGTGGTGAACCGCCCATTCCAGCGCGATCGAGGCGCCCATCGAGCGGCCGACGATCGCGCGCAGGCGCGTCAGCCCCAGCCCGCGCGACACCAGCTGAAATTCCGCCGCCATCGTGTCGCGGACGGTGTAGCGCGGAAAATCCTGCCCTTGCCCGTCGGCGGGCGATGACGATTCGCCGCCGCCGATCGCGTCGGCGGCGACGACGAAATACTTGTCGGTATCGAACGTCCTCCCCGGCCCGATCAGCGCGTCGAAGACGTGATGATCGCCAAGCTCGTCGTGCAGAAGGAGGATCGCATTGTCGCGCGCAGGGGAGAGCTTGCCTTGGGTCTCGTAGGCGATGCGCAGCTCGGGCATGACGGTGCCGTCCTCTAGCTGAAAATCGTAGATCGAAAAGAACTGCGGTTCGGCATGCGCGGAGCTTATGGCGCCGACGGCCAGGACCACCATCGCCAACCCGCCAAGCCAGCGGCCGCAGGCGTCGACGAATTTGCTGCACGCCCCCACCATCGCGGCGCCACGTTAAGAGCGCCGCCCACCGCGCGCAACCCGCCGCGGCTTCACCCGGTGCCGCCGAGCTACCGCGTCAGATGCGACGCGAGGAACGCCGGCACCTGCTGCAGCGCGTCGGCCCGCGCCGCCGGATCGGTGCCGACGATCGGCACCACGCCGGCGCGCGTCACGTATTTCGGCAATTCCCGAATCGTCACGTTCGGCGCATCGAAGGCATGATAGGCGCCGGGGTAGACCTTCATCTCGACTTTGGCACCGCGCGCCGCGGCAGCGCCGAGAAACGCCTGGCAGGACGCGGCTGGCGTCCAGACATCCGTTTCGCCCTGCAGCACGAGCAGCGGGATCGCCGTTGTCCAGTCGGCGGGTTCGCGGTCAAGCCTGCACGAGGCCGGATAGAACGCGACCGCGGCGCGAAAGTCGGGGCTGGTCATCGCGGCTGGCCGGCCAAGACTGTGGTTGCCGATCGAGAGCAGTACGACACCACCGCCTTGCGACCAGCCGAGCGCTGCGATCCGGTCGGGCCGGATATCGGGCTGCGCCTGCAGCCAGGCGAGCGCGCCATAGGCGTCCTTGGGCCGGTCGTAGTAGATGCTGAGGTTGAAGCCCGTGATCGAGCACATCTCCCCGTGCTGCCGTGGCCCGAAACTGTCGACCAGCAGCACAGAGTAGCCCTCGGCATTGAGTCGGTAGGCCCAGGCGAACTCGATCGGCAGGATGCCGCCGTCGCGCGTCATCATCCCGGAGCAGCCGTGCAGCCCGATCACCGCTGGGTGCGGGCCGGCGCCCGGCGGGCGAAATAAGTAGCCATCGAGCACCGTGCGGCCAGCGTCGAGCGAAGGAAAATGCACGATCTCCTGGGAAGCGGCGATGCTGCTCGCCAGCCCGCTTGCCGCGAGGACGAGGGCCGCAAACCACCGTGGCGCCATGTTTTCTCTCCGCCGTGAAATTTCGGCTTGACGCCGGCCCATCAAACGCCCAGGTGCAGATTGTCGTCAACGCGCCGGACCTCACGGCCCGGAGCGGCGGCGGCGGACCCGGAAACCAGCATGGAGGGTGTTTACGACATGACTCCACCGGGCGCGCGCCAGTTGCCGACCCCTTGGCATCGGCAACGGAGCGCCAAGACCAAGATTTAGCCCGGCTTCGATGCCGGGCGCGAAGCGTAGCTTCGCAAATCGGACCCCCGCAGTCGCCCTGATGCGCGCGGGGGTCTTGCTGTATAAAGGCTGCGGACCATCGGGCGGACAAGTCATGGCGCTGCCAAAAACAGCAACAACCGATCTCGGCAGCGCCGGTCCCACTTCGCGCATCTATTTCTCGCAGCGCTTACGGCTGCACTACGTCGATTGGGGCAACCCCGGCAAGCCGCCGCTACTGCTCGTGCATGGCGGGCGCGACCATTGCCGCAACTGGGACTGGGTGGCGCAGGCGCTGCGCCACGACTGGCACATCTTCGCACCCGATCTGCGCGGCCATGGCGACAGCCAATGGTCGCCCGACGGCAGCTATTCCATGGCCGCCTATATCTACGACCTCGCGCAGCTGATCCATCAGCAGGAACTGGCGCCGGTGACTATCGTCTCGCATTCGCTGGGCGGGATGATCACGCTGCGCTACACCGGCATCTATCCCGAGAACGTGCGCAAGCTCGTCGCGATCGAGGGGCTCGGCGTCACCCCGCGCCGGATGGTTGAGCGCGCGCGTCAGCCGATCGCCGAGCGGATGCAGCGCTGGGTCGAGGAGCAGCGCAGTCTTTCCGGCCGTTTGCCCCGCCGTTACGCCTCGATCGACGAAGCCTTGCAACGAATGCAGGAGGCCAACCGTTATCTGTCACCGGAACAGGCGCGTCATTTGACCCAGCACGCAGTCAACCAGAACGAAGATGGCACCTATAGCTGGAAGTTCGATAATTACGTCCGCACCGACCGGCCCTACGGCATGACCCAGGCCGAGACCGAGGATCTGTGGTCGCGCATCGCCTGCCCGACACTGCTCGTCTACGGCAAGGAGAGCTGGGCCTCCAATCCCGAGCAGGATGGCCGCATCCGCCATTTCAAGGATGCCAAAGTGGTGTCCTTCGAGGGCGCCGGGCACTGGGTCCACCACGACCGGCTCGACGGGTTCCTCGACCTGCTGCGGGGGTTTTTATGAGTTCTGCGACGCCTGACAAAATCCCGACACCGTCGGGCTTCTTCCGGCGCCACTGGCACCGGCCGCGCTGGGCGGCGCAGCGCAAGCCGGTTCGCGTGGAGCCAGGAAAGCGGCGCAGCCTCCTCTCGATTCTCGGGCCCGGCCTTATTACTGGCGCGGCCGACGACGACCCCAGTGGCATCGCCACCTATTCGCAGGCCGGGGCGCAATTCGGCTACTCGACCGGCTGGGTCATGCTGTTCACCTGGCCGCTGATGGTGGCGATCCAGGAGATCAGCGCGCGGATCGGCCGCGTCACCGGCAAAGGCATTGCCGCCAACCTCCGGGAGCATTACTCGCCATGGCTGCTCTACGGGATTGTCGCGCTCCTGGTGATTGCCAACTTCATCAATCTCGGCGCAGATCTCGGCGCGATGGCCGACGCGCTGCGCCTGCTGATCGGCGGCCCGTCCGGACTTTATGTCATTCTTTTCGCGGCGTTCTGCGCTGTCCTCGAAATTTTTTCGAACTACAACAGCTACGTCAAAATCCTCAAATGGTTGACCTTGGCGCTGTTTGCCTACGTCGCCGCGGCTTTTGGCGTGAAAATACCCTGGGGTACGGTCGCCCACGATACGTTTATCCCGTCCATCACGTGGAGTACGGACTATCTCGTCCTGATCGTCGCCATCCTGGGGACGACGATTAGCCCCTATCTGTTCTTCTGGCAGGCGTCGGAAGAAGCCGAGGACGAGCGCATCGATCCGTTGACGCATCTGCTCACAGAAGCGCCGAGGGAGGCGCGCGGAGAGCTTCGACGGATCCGAATAGATACCTGTGTCGGCATGGGTTTTTCCAACATCATCGCCCTGTTCATCATCATCACCACTGCCGCGACGCTGCACGCTAACAACATTACCGACGTTCAGACCTCCGAGCAGGCGGCGCAGGCGCTGCGCCCGATTGCCGGCGAATTCGCCTACGTCATATTCGCGCTGGGAATTCTCGGTACCGGTTTGCTCGCGGTGCCGGTCCTGGCCGGGTCCGCTGCCTATGCGTTGGCCGAGGCGATGCAGTGGAACTCCGGGCTCGACCGTCAGCCGCTCGATGCAAAGCGGTTCTATGCGACGATCGTGGGCGGCACGCTGATCGGCATCGGCATCAATTTCGTCCATATCGATCCGATCAAGGCGCTGTTCTGGACGGCGGTGATCAACGGCGTCGTCGCCGTGCCGCTGATGATCATGATGATGGTGATGACGATGCAGCCCAAGGTGATGGGCCGCTTCACCTTGCCGCGCCCGCTTTGGGCCGTCGGCTGGCTATCGACAGCGGTAATGACAGTCACGGTGATCGCGATGTTCGTCACTTGGGGCAGCTGACGATCGCGCCGAAACGCTGACGGCTGTGTCTCATCGCTCCAATCGCTGCAGGGTCGCGGCAAAGAAATCGTCGCAGCGCTGCCGCGCTTCGGACGATATCGAGCGTGCCCGCGCTCCCATCGTTTCACGAGCGTATTGGAACTCAAAATCAATGAACCGCCGGATTGGTTCGGACAACGGATCGGCGCCCAGCTCGCGGGTTTGCGCCTTGCGGACGATGAGTGCGTTGACGAGTTCAGCAACATCGTCCGGCGGCGCGCACTCTGCCAGCAATGTCGGAAAATGCATCGGGGCAATGGCTTCTTGCGGATGATGGCGAAGCCATCGAAGCGCGGCCGCCGGGCGCAGCGCATAGAAGAGTTTTTTCTGCGGAATTGGCCTATCGTCACGAAAGTAGGTCTGCCGCTGGCGTTCGCCCAAATGTAGGTAGTGCCAGCTGACGAGAGATCGGTCCGCGACCTCGCGCACCAATGTCAGGAATCCATCTCTGAATTCGCGATCCGTGCCATAGCTGATCGGCGATGTCAGCCACTCGACGACCACCGCGTTACCTTTTGCCAGCAGCTTCAGGGCCTTGCCCAAATCCCACCCGTTGACATCCAATACGGGGTCCGGTGGCGTTTCGATAACGTCGCGCGCCGGCCAGAGTGAGAAGTACTGGCGCGTGTGCCGGACATAGATGAAACGGCAATCGTAGTCGCTGTCCGGTGAAGGAAAACCCCACGCGCGGCTACCACTCTCTATCGCCAGCGGGATTTCTACGTTGTGATCGTGCCGGATCTTTGTGAGGCGCGCATCGATCTGAGCAACGATCGCCTTGTCCATCGAGTCCGGCAGCTCGCGCCACATGCGATATCTGACTATGGGCCCGCGCCGATAGAGGGCGAGGTCACCCGGTCGCCGACCTTGATGCCGAGCCGCTCGACGGTGCCGCCGTTCAGTTCGATGACGTAGCGGCACGGCGCCCTGCTCGAGATGGTGTCGAGGGATTGCGGCACCGCGCGCTCGTGGAAATCGACGATCTTCCCGGATGCGTCGACAAACAGCATGTCGAGCGGGATGAAGGTGTTCTTCATCCACATCGTCGCGGTCATCGAGCGGTGGAAGTCGAACAACATGCCGGCATCCGGCGCGAGGTTGCGGCGGAACATCAGCCCCTGCTCCATCTGCGCGTCGCTGAACGCAAGCTCGATGATGAAGCGATGCGGGCCGCTGGCGGTGGTGACTGTGAGTTCGGACGTCTTGAACGTCTCGAGCGCGCGGACCGGCAACGCGGCGACGAGGAGGGCGAGAACAAGAAGCGCGCGGCGCAACAACGGCATGGCCGATGCTCTATGCCAGGTCCCGCAACGGGTCAACCGCTGCAATCCGCTCGTGCGTGGTTCGAGAGGCCATGAGGGCTCTGCTTGATGGCAGCAAAATACTTCCTCATCCTGAGGAGCGCACGCAGTGCGCGTCTCGAAGGACGCAGATGATGAAGACCAACCGCCGGCCGCCCCGTCCCGCCACGCTCGCCGCGCAGGGGCTCGGCTGGACCGACCCGACGACCGGCGCAGTGGTGCTGCCGATCCAGCCGGCGACGACCTATATCCGTGACCCCGACAACCAGTATCGCCGCGGCCGCAACTACGCGCGCGCCGACAACCCCGGCTACGACCAGCCGCAGGCGCTCTTGACCGCGCTCGAAGGCGGCACCGCCTCGTTGGTCTTCTCGTCCGGGATGGCGGCGGCGACGACCCTGTTCCGGGCGCTGCCGGTGGGCGCGCATGTGGTCGGGCCGCTGGTCATGTATCACAGCCTCAGGCGGTGGATCGCGGCCTACGCCGCCGACGGGCATATCGCGGCCGATTTCGTCGACACGACCTCGCTCGACGCACTGCGCCGGGCGATGATCCCCGGCCGCACCCGGCTGGTGTGGATCGAGACCCCGGCAAATCCGCTCTGGTCGATAACCGACATCGCCGCCGCCGCCGAGATCGCGCACCGGGCCGGCGCGCTGCTCGCGGTCGACAGCACCATTGCGAGTCCGGTGCTGACCCGGCCGATCGAACTTGGCGCCGATATCGTCATGCACTCGGCGACCAAATACCTCAACGGTCACAGCGACGTCATCGCCGGAACATTGACCGCGGCACGCGACGACGAATTCTGGCAGAAGCTCGTCGCCGGGCGCAGCAGCGGCGGCGCGATCCTCGGCAGCCTCGAAGCCTATCTGCTGCTGCGCGGCATGCGCACCCTGCACCTGCGGGTCGAGCGCGCCTCCCGCTCGGCGCAGGCGGTCGCGGAGGCGATGGCGCAGCACCCCAACGTGGCCGCGGTGCTTTATCCCGGACTACCGGCTCACCCCGGCCACGAAATCGCGGCGCGGCAGATGCAAGGGGGGTTCGGCGGCATGCTGTCGATCCGGGTCAGGGGCGGCGAGGAAGCGGCCATCGCCACCGCCGCGCGGGTCGAGATTTGGAAGCGCGCGACATCGCTCGGCGGGGTCGAAAGCCTGATGGAACACCGCGCCTCGATCGAAGGGGCGGGCACGCCGGTGCCGGCCGACCTGCTGCGCCTTTCGGCCGGGATCGAGGACCCGCAAGATTTGATCGACGATCTGGACCGGGCGCTGACGGGGTAATCTCAGATTCCATCCCGGCGAAGGCCCGGCCTTTGCCGGGGCTGCCAAGAGTCAAGGATATCTGCGGGTTTCACGATCCGCGATTGGGCCTGATTGTATCGCATCACGTGCCAATGTTGTATCCCGGCGACAACGAGGTCGGCGTAGTCGTGCCCCCTGAATCCGCTCGTGCGGTTCCCCAAGGTCCACGTCTGCATTGGCGAACGGCAGATCTAAAGACGTGGAAATGGACGGGTCAAGCCCGGCCAAGGGCAATAAATGAGGTGATTCAACTCAGAGCGGCATCGCCAGCAGCGTGTCGACCTGGCGGCTGTCGAGCACCACGTCCTTCCGGGTGAATTTCCAGTGGCCGTCCCGGTACACGACCCGGTCGATGTAGCGGCCGGCGGCGAAGACGCTCATCGCCCCATCCTGCATCGTGCGGATGACGAGGAAGCTGGCGACGACCTCGAACTCGCCCTTGCTTTCGCTGCCGATCTTCAGCGCGCTGAAGATGTGCCGGTAGCGTTGCGGCTCGTAGATATTGGCCTTGCGCAGCGCCATGACGCGATCGACCACCATCGCCCGAGATGTCAGGTAGACGAGGCCCAGCGGCAGGCCGGCCTCGAAATTTTCCGCCGAAGTGATGCGGTACCAGCACTCCTCGACAAAGAAATCCGGCCACGCCTCGAGCCGGTCGTCGTCGAGGCAATGGGCGTAATCGGTATAGAGCGCCTCGATCTCAAGCCGGCGCGTCAGCTCGGCCGGAGTCATCCCGTCAGTAGCCCATCAGCGGGCGGTAGGCCTGCCAGAAGCCGCGGATCGAGGCCTCGGTGGTGCGGGTGTCCTCGCTGGTGTGGCCGTGGCCGCCCATCTCCATGACCGAGTTTTCGTGCTCGGAGCCGACGATCGCGCGCTGGACGAAGCCGCCGACCGCGCCGTCCTCCATCGAGACGTAGCCCGCCGGACCGACCAGGTTGCTCTGCAGCAGGCGCCGCTCGGCCATCGCCGCGTCGTCCTCCTCGAAGCCGAGGAAGATCCATTGCAGCTCGGTCTCCTTCGGCCCTTTCGGCAGCACCAGGCGCAGCGCGATCGAGTTGTTGACCTGCTGCAGCACGAAATTGGGGAAGACGCTCAAAATCTGGACCGTGATGTCGTCGCCGAACTCGTGCACCGCTTCCAGCAGGCGCGGGTCTTCGAGATGGAGGCCGTCGCGCTGCGACTGGATCCCGGCATAAAGCTTGTCGCTGCCCGCTTCGCCCACGGTTTCGACCCCGCCGCGCGTGTAGGAGGCATGAGCGAGGCCGCTATCGGCGACCAGCACGCCGCCGCCCGAGGTCAGGCGGGCCACGCGGAACGTCGTGAAGAACGTGTGCAGCAGGCTCGCGTGATAGGTGTCGCGCACGTTCTCGAAATAGAGCTTCCAATTGTTGTGCAGGATCTGCGAGGTGGTGCCGAGAATCTTCGGTTTGCCGTAGAGCACCCGGCCGACCCGCTCGCCGATCATGTTGCCGATATATTCGGAGAGCGGCGGCGTCTCGTCCGACAGGGTGCCGAACACGAGTCCGGCGAAATGGTCGGTGCGCAACTTCTTCAGCCCGTGGTCCTCGAGGCGGAAATCGTCGGGCATGCCGCCCTTGCCGGCGATGCCGCGGCGGAACGCGACGCTCTTGAGATTGCCCTCCAGGTCGTAGCTCCACGAGTGGTAGACGCAGGTCAGGAGGTCGGCGTTGCCCTGGCGCTTGAGGCAGACGAGGTTGCCGCGATGGGCGCAGCGGTTGACCATCGCATGGATTTCGCCGTCCTCACCGCGGGTGACGATGACCGGCGTCTCGCCGAGGAAGGTGGTCTTGTAGTCGCCCGGGTTGGGCAGCTCGCCCTCCAGCACGAGGAACTGCCAGGTGGGCCCGAGGAACAGCCGGTCGAGCTCCGTCCGGTAGATGTCCTCGTCGGCAAACACCCGGTAGGGAATGCGCGCATTGCCTTCCTTCGGCCAGGCGAGAGTGTGCGTGTCCATGGCTTTCCTCCGGGTTCCGGCGCGGCTACCCAAGCCTGACAGTATCATGAAAGCGGCGGTAATCGATGGCCCGCCGGCCGTCCTCGGTCCAGCCGAATATGTCGACAAAGCGGTGGGCCCAGAGGATTTCGTGCGGCAGGTACGAGGTGCGGGCGTTGACCGCCTGAACCAGGGTTTCGTCGACGCCGCCGGCGATGACCACGATCTCGGCGTGCTGTTCGGCCAGCGTCTCGTAGTTCATGCCATAGAGCGGACTGTCGGCGTCGATCGGGTGCATCACCCGGAAGGTCAGCGCGAACACCGGCGAGCGGTCGCGCACCAGCGCCATATCGTAGAAGCGGCGCGTCAACTCCCCCTCCTCGGTGGTTTCGTCGCGCACCAAGGTCATCGACACTTCGGCCGCCAGCAATTGGTTCTGCCGCTGGTTGGCGATGCGGATCGACAAGGTCGGGACGCCGTTATAGGGGCCGACCACCGCGACGCTGCTGAACAGAACCCGCGCCGTCGGCCGCGAGAAGCGCGCGAAGACAAGCCCCGTCGCCAATGCGACGAACATCAGCCCGACTGCGGTTTCGAGGGTCATCAGCAAATTGGCGTAGAACGTCGCCGGCGACATGACGCCGTAGCCGATCGTCGCCATGGTCTGCACGCTGAAGAAGAACGCGTCGGCGAACGAGCCGGGATGCGCCTTGGCGATCGATCCCGGCTGCAGCAAATAGAGCGCCGCGAAGACGATGTTGGCAGCGATGTAGATCGCCGCGCCGATCGCGAAAAAGCACGGCCAGCTGATCGTCAGGATGCGGTGGTAGAGATCGCCGAACCATTGGCGCTCGACGCCGAGCCGAACCACCCGGTCGGCGGTGTCGCGCTCGATCAGATGGAAGAGATGGGTGCCGGCGCCGTCGGGCGGCTCCTGGCGCAGTGGCGGAGCCTTGCGGTCCTGTGCCCGACGCGCGCGAGGACGCCTCGACGGCGCCCTCGCTTTGGTGCGGGTAGTGATCTTTCCGTCGGGCACTTACCCGCCGTAGTAGACGTTGTCGCCGAGGTCGCGCATCTCGAGGATCGCGCTGTCGAGGCGGCCCGAGATCGGGTTCGGCACATGCGCCTCGACGACTTCGCCGATGACGATGTGATGGTCGCCCTGCTCGACGATGCTGGTGACCTTGCACTCGACCGCGGCGAGCGCGGCGTCGAGGATCGGCGCGCCGTTCGACCCCTTGTGGATCGCTTGGCCGGACAATTTTCCGCCTTCGAGCGCGGCCGGCTTGAAGAAGGTGAAGGCGAGGCCCTTGTGCTCCTTGCCGAGCATGTTGAGGGTGAAGGTCTTGGTGCCCTTGACGATCGCATAGGCGCCGCTGTCGGTCTTGACCCCGACGACGACGAGCGGCGGGTTGAACGCGGTCTGCGTCACCCAGTTGACCGTCGCGGCGGCGACGCCGCCCTTGCCGTCATCGGCGGTCAGCACGTAGATGCCGTAGGGGATCATGCGAAGCGCGGTCTTCTTGGCGTCGGCGTCCATCTCATGCCTCCGTTGGGGGTGCGGATCGGCGCATTCCATCGCGTCCGGCGACGCGTGGCAAGAGGCGGCGCTTCTATTGTCGTCATTCCGGGGCGCTGCGCAGCAGCGAGCCCGGAACCCATGCACACCGACGCGTAAAGACTATCGCGAACGGTGGAGCGAACTGTGCAATCGTCTGTGTTCATGGGTCCCGGGCCCGGCCCGGGCGGGCCGTCCCGGGATGACGTTAAATTATTTCCGCCCGCTCGCCGCCAGGCCCTTCTGCAGCGCGACGAAGGATTGCGACGGCGCCGGCATCAGCCAGCGGAAGCCTTTCTCGACCAGCGTCTCGACGTTGTTGGCGTCGACATGCGGGTGGCCGCAGGGGATGCCCGAATCCTTGCAGATCGCCAGGATGTCGTCGATCGCGGCGGCGACCTCGGGATGCTCGTATTGCCGCGGATAGCCCATGTCCTGCGACAGGTCGCCCTCGCCGACCAGCACGACGCCGATGCCAGGCACTTCCTCCAGCATCTGCGGCAGGTTGCGGATTGCGCGCTTCTCCTCGCACATGACGACGACCAGCCCCTCGCCCTCGGGGTTGAGCGGCCAGGTGTCGGCGCGCTTGTAGTAGGTCTGCTGGTCGATGCCCCAGTTGCGCGCGGCGGTGCGCGCGGCGTCGCCGCGCTGGCCGGCCGGCTCGTAGTATTTGGCCTCGCGCGGCCGCGGGTAGCGGCAGGCCTGGACCGCGTTGCGCGCCTCCTCGACGGTCGAGACATGCGGCCAGACGATGCCGTAGACGCCGATATCGAGCACCTGCTTGGCGATGAACTGGTTCATCTCGCCGCCATTGGGCGGGATGCGCACCATCGGTGCCACTGCTGGCGCGAGGCTGCCGGATTTCAGAATTTGCGCGCGGTCGAGCATGTATTGCATGCAGTCGCGCAAGGTGCGGATGTCGTAGGGGTTGTGCTCCATCTCGAAGACGACGCCGTCATAGGGCGCGGCGGCGATCGACTGGGCCGCGCCGATCTCGGCCGGCGAGAAGGTGACGAACGCCGGCTTGCCGCTTTCGAGCGCGCGGATCGCCGGGTTGAGGCGGAGAAGTTCGGGCATTGGTTTCTCCATGATCGAACGCAACTCTATCGTCATTCCCGCGCAAGCGGGAATCTAGGGCAACCGTTATGCCGTTCGCCCTTGGACCCCCGCCTTCGCGGGGGTGACGAAAAGGAGAGGCCTACTGGTCGAGCCAGACGTCTTCCATCCGCCAGCCGTTGTAGATGCTGTTGACCATCACGGTCAGGTTTTTCAACTTGGGCTGCCAGCAGGTCGCGCCCTTGTTGAAATAGACTAGCGGCTTGGCGACGTCCTCGGTCAGCCGGCGCTCGATCTCCCAGACGAGGCGCTTGCGCTTCTCCTGGTCCGCCTCGGCCGATTGCTGGTCGATCAGCTTGTCGATCTCGGGGTTGCAGTAGCCGTTGTAGTTGCCGACGCCGCCGCAGGCGTAGTTCTCAAACAACAGCGCGTCGGGGTCGTCGACATAGGTGCCGGTGAGGTTGAGCGCGACGGTGTAGTCCTTGCGCATCATCGTCGGGTACCACTGCGTCGTGTCGATCGGCTGCAGCTCGCCGTCGATGTAGATCTCCTTCAGCTGGTCGATAAGGATCACCGCCGGGTCGCGGTAGGGCGGGATGTCGCGGGTCACCACGGTGACCTTGAGCCGGTGGTCGGGGCCGTAGCCGAGCTTCTGCATGATCGCGCGCGCCTCGGCGCGGTTCTTGGCGATGTCGGGGCCGTAGCCGGGCAATGTTTCCAGCATCTCCTTGGGCATGCCCCATTGCCCGCCATCGTGGTCGCCCTGCGGCGGCTGCATCGCCGCCGCCATCTGCCCGGTGCCTTCGGTGAGGATGTCGATGAACGATTTGCGGTCGATCGTCAGCGCCATCGCCCGCCGCAGCTCGGCATTGTCGAACGGCGGCTTCTCGCGGTTGACGATGAGGTTGGTGCTGACGCTGCCCGCGGGCAGCACGCAGGTCGCATCCTTCCGCTGGTTCTCGATGTCGTGCATCAGCGGCACGCTGACGCTGCCGGCGAAGGTCAGGTCGTATTGCCCGGCGATAAAGGCGAGGACCACGGTCGAGCGGTTGCGCGACACGGTGTATTCGATGCCGTCGAGATAGGGCAGGCCGGGCTTCCAGTAATCCGGGTTGCGGGTGAGCTTGATCGACTCGTTCGGCTTGAACTCGACGAACTTGAAGGGGCCGGTGCCGATCGGGTGCTGGCGCATCTGCGCCGCCGGGACGTGACAGGGATAGACCGGCGACATGCCGCTGGCGAGCAGCGCGAGAAACGCCGGCTGCGGCCGCTTGAGGACGAAAGTGGCCTGGTAGTCGCCGGTGGTCCTGACCTCGGCGAGGTTGTTGTACCAGGCCTTCCGGGGATTGACGCGCAGCTTGTCGGCGGAGCGGCCGGCGAGCAGGTCCCAGGTGCATTTTACGTCGGCGGCGGTAAAGGGCTTGCCGTCGTGCCATTTGACACCCTCCCGCAGATCGAAGGTCAGCTCGGTCTGTTCCTCGTTCCACGACCAGCTCTTGGCGAGTTCGGGGCGAACCGACTCGAGGCTGTTCTGCGCGATGTGCTGGTCGAAGATCACCAGGTTGTTGAACACCGCCATGACCGGCCGCTCGGCGACGACGGTCGCCTCCTCGTGGATCGACATGCTGGCCGGGCTGTCGAGCAGGTGGATCTTGAGGATGCCGCCCGTCTTCTGCGCCACTGCCGGATGACTGAAAGCGGCGATGGCGACGATCGCCGCAACGAGGCGCAATGCTTTCGTCATCGTCTCCTCCCGAGCCGCGCGCATCGCAGGATTTCCCGTCTCGCGGCGCTTTGAGAGGGACTATAGAGGAGATCGCCGCCCTGCGTCATCCCGCCGCAGCACGACCTCATCTTTACTTGATCGGCGCGGCGTGCTGCGGTGCAATCGGCCGCTATCGAGCGACCGAGGGCCAAGGAAGATCACCGGAATGATCAGCGACCCGATCGAGTTTGAATTGTTCAAGAACGCGCTCTTCGGGGTCGCCGACGAGATGGCGCTGACCGTGTTCCGCACGACCTATTCGGGCGTGCTCAAGGACAACATGGATTATTCGACGGCGATGTTCGACGGCGCCGGGGTGCTGGTGGCGCAGGGGCTGACCCTGCCCGGCCATCTCGGCTCGATGCCGACCGCGATGGCCTCGGTGCAGGAAAGTTTCGCCGGCGATATTCATCCGGGCGACGTCTTCATCTTCAACGACCCGTTCCGCGGCGGCATGCACCTGCCCGACGTGTTCGTGTTCAAGCCGATCTTCGCAGGAGACGACCTGATCGCCTGGGCGTGCGCGGTGTGCCACCACACCGACGTCGGCGGGCGGGTGCCGGGGTCGAACGCATCGGATTCGACCGAGATCTACCAGGAAGGGCTGCGCATCCCGCCGCTGAAGCTCTACGAGCGCGGCCGGCGCAACGAAACGCTGTTCGCCCTCATAGAGACCAATGTGCGGGTGCCGGTGAAGGTGTTCGGCGATCTGCGCGCCCAGCTCGCCGCTTGCCACATCGCCGAGGCGGCGCTCGTCGAGATGGCAGCGCGCTACGGCAACGCCAAGCTGCAGGCGTACATGACCGAGCTGGTCGATTACGCCGAGCGAATGACCCGCGCCGCGCTCAAGGAATTGCCCGACGGGGTCTACGACTTCCTCGACCATATCGACGATGACGGGATCGATGTCGGCGTGCCGATCCCGCTGAAGGTCACGATCACCAAATCCGGCGACACGATCAAAGCCGACTGGACCGGCACCGCGAAGCAGGTCAAGGGCGCGATCAACAACACGCTCAGCTACACGAAATCGGCGAGCTATTGCGGCATCCGCTCGATCCTGCCGCAGAACATCCCGACCAACGAGGGCGTGTTCCGAGCGATCACGGTCGAGGCGCCGCTCGGCACCATCGCCAACATGGAGTTGCCCGGCGCCTGCGCGGCGCGCGGCCTCACCGGGTTTCGCATGGTCGACTGCATGTTCGGCGCGCTGGCGAAGATGCTGCCCCACCGGGTCTTCGCCGCCTCCGACGGCGGTAATACCGGCGTCTCGATCGGCGGCTATCACGCCGACCGCTCGCCGTTCATCTATGTCGATTTCACCTGCTGCGCCTGGGGCGGTCGGCCCGATGCCGACGGGCTCGACGGCAACTCCAACATCTACGCCAACATGGCCTCGCAGCCGATCGAGGTGACCGAGACCGAGCAGCCGCTGCAGATCACCGCCTACGAGTTCATCCGGGACGCGATGGGGCCGGGCAAGTTCCGCGGCGGCGCGCCGTTCCGCCGCGAATACAAGCTGCTCGCCGAGGAAGCGATCCTCCAAGTGCGCTCCGACCGCCGCGATTTCCGCCCCTACGGGCTCTACGGCGGCGGCCCGGGCAAGCCGTCGATGAACTACCTCAACCCGGACGAAAACCCCGAGCCGCTGCCCTCGAAGCTGACGATGAATATGAGAAAGGGCGACCTCTTCCGCCACGAAGTCGCCGGCGCCGGCGGCTGGGGCGACCCGCTGGAGCGCGACCCGGTATTGGTACTCAAGGACGTGCGCAACGATTTCGTCAGCGAGCGCGCGGCGCGCGAGGATTACGGCGTGGTGCTAGCCGGCGAAGAGGTCGACGAAGTCGAGACCGCGGCGCTGCGCCGGCAGATGCGCGAGGCACGCGATTGGGGCGAACCGCCGGTCTATAGCTGGGGAATGGAAGCGAAATAGAGGGCTGCATGACGATCGTGCGTCCTTCGAGACGCGCCCGGCGGGCGCTCCTCAGGATGAGGAAGTTTTGATGGCATTAAGAAAAACCCTCGTCCTGAGGACCCTGCGAAGCGGGCGTCTCGAAGGACGCACAACGCTCTTCCAGCCGAAGATCGCCCAGGCATGAAATCCTTCCGCGCTGGCGTCGATATCGGCGGCACCTTTACCGACATCGTGCTGCTCGGCGACGGCGGCGAGCGCTACACCAAGAAAGTCTCTTCCACCGTCGACGACTATGCCCGCGCCATCGTCGATGGGCTTTCCGGCCTGCTCGACGAGGTCGGCGGCGGGCGCATCGTCGAGCTGCTGCACGGCACCACCGTAGCCTCCAACGCGATCCTCGAGCACAAGGGCGCCCGGACCGGCCTCATCACCACGCGCGGATTCCGCGACGTGCTCGAAATCCGCAATCTGCGGATGCCGCGGCTCTACGACATGAGCTGGACCAAGCCGCCGCCGCTGGTCGAGCGGCGCCTGCGGGTCGAGGTCGACGAGCGGGTCAACGCGCAGGGCGGCATCGACATCCCGCTCGACGAGGCGAGCGTGGAGCGGGCGGTCGATTTCCTTGTGGCGGAAGGCGTCGAGGCGATCGCGGTGTGCCTGCTGCACTCCTATCTCAACCCGGCGCATGAGGAGCGGGTCAAGCAGGTCGTCGCCCGGCTCGCACCGCAAACGACCCTTTGCATCAGTGCCGAGGTGCTGCCGGTCATCAACGAGTACGAGCGCAGCTCGACCACCGTCATCAACGCCTATGTCCGGCCGATCGTCGAGCGCTACCTGTCACGGCTGATCGGCGAGGTGGCGCGGATCGGTATAGACGTGCCGCTGCTCTTGATGCAATCGAACGGCGGCCTCACCACCGCCAAGGCGGCCGCGGTGACGCCGATGCACATCATCGAGTCGGGCCCGGCGGCCGGGGTCGTCGGGGTGCAGGCGCTGACGCGGCGGATCGGCGTCGCCAACGCCATCTCGTTGGACATGGGCGGCACTACCGCGAAGGCGTCGCTGATCGAGAACGGCGAGGTGACGCGCGCCGCCGAGTACCAGGTCGGCGCCGGCATCGTGTTGGGTTCGCGGCTGCTGTCGGGCGCCGGGTACACGCTGAAGGTGCCGGCGATCGACCTCGCCGAGATCGGCGCCGGCGGCGGCTCGATCCTGTGGATCGATGCCGGCGGCGCGCTGCAGGTCGGGCCGATGAGCGCCGGCGCCTCGCCCGGTCCCGTCGCCTACGACCAGGGTGGGACCGAGCCGACCGTCACCGACGCCAACCTCGTGCTCGGCTATCTCAACCCCGGCCATCTCGTCGGCGGCGCGGTGAAGCTCAACGCCCCGAAATCGCGCGTCGTCATCGCCGACAAGATCGCCGGGCCGCTCGGCATGAATGTCGAGAATGCCGCGCACGGCGCGCACCTCATCGCGGCCTCGAACATGATCCGCGCGCTCAAGGCGGTGTCGAGCGAACGCGGCCGCGACCCGCGCGACTATGCGCTCGTCGCCTTCGGCGGCAATGGCCCGATCTTCGCCGCCGGGATGGCGCAGGAAATCGGCATCGGCCGGGTGCTGATCCCGCCCTCGGCCGGGGTGTTCTCGTCGTTCGGGCTGCTCTACGCCGAGGTCGAATACTACTTCACCCGCACGCGCAAGCGGCTGCTGCGGGACGCGGCGCCGGCGGAGTTGCAGTCGGTGCTGGATGGGCTCGAAGTTGAGGCTCGCACCCGGCTCGGCGAAGACGGGTTTTCATCGGCGAAAATCGAGATCCGCCGTTTCGCCAGCCTGCACTACCAGGGCCAATCCTTCGAGCTGCGGGTGCCGGTGGCGGCCGGCAAGCTCGATCCGGCGGCGCTGGCGGCGATCGAGGAGGCCTTCGGCGTCGAGCACGAGCGCACCTACGGCCATCGCGCTGGGGCCGACGAGCCGGTCGAACTGGTCAGTCTCGAAGTCATCGGCCGCGGCATTCCCGAGACGCCCCGCGCGCAATCGGCTGCCTCCGCCAGTCTTGCGCCCGACATCGCCATAGCCTCGCCGACACGCCGCGTCTATTTCGGGCCCCGGCAGGGCTGGTTCGAGGCTCGCGTCGTCAACCGCAGTGCCCTCGCCGCGCCGCATCCCGGCCCATGCATCGTCGAGGAATACGACACGACCTGCCTCGTCCCGCCCGGCTGGACCGCGCGGCTGGACGAACACGGTAATATTGAATTATGCCGGAGCTGACCCTCAGCCGCCTCGCGCCGGCGATGCCGGCGTTCGGCACCCTCTCCCGCAGTGCGGGAGAGGGTAGGGGCCCATCGCGTCAGCGATGGGAGGGGTGAGGACTACGCCGCCACCTTGACCAGCTTGTGGATCACCCGGCGCTTGGCGGGGGCGTCGCCCGCCGCGAAGCGCGACCACGAGCGGCCGCTGAGCTCGCCGACGTAGATGTTGCCCCGGCTGTCCACGGCGATCCCGTGCGGCGAGGTGAACTGGCCGGGGGCGATCCCGGCGTGCATCTTGCCGAGCCGCGCCATCACCCGATGGTCTTTGGTTGTGTGGATGCTGACGCGTGGGCCGATGTTGGGCCAGTCGCGGTTGATCTCGCCCGATGGGCCGCCTTCGCCGATGTAGCAGAGCGGGCTGTGGCCGCGCGCCAGGCACATGCCGTTGGGCCGATGCAGGTAGTTCCACTGCGTCTCCCACTTGCCGTCGCCATTGAAGATCTGCACGCGGTGGTTCTCGCGGTCGGCGACGTAGAGCCAGCCGTCCGGGTCGCAGCAGATGTTGTGCGGGATGTTGAACTGGCCGGGGTCGGTGCCGGGCTCGCCCCATGAGGACAGCAGCTTGCCGCCGGGCGTGTATTTGTGGATGCGCGCGTTGCCGTAGCCGTCGGAGATGTAGAGATAGTCGCCCTGCGGCGACAGCGCGGTATGGGTGCAGCGATGGAACGGCTCGCCCGACATGTAGGGCGCGGGCTTGCCGGGGACGCCGAGCGTCAGCAGGATTTTGCCGTCGAGCGTGCAGTGGCGCACCGAATGGTCGCCGTCGTCGGTGAGCCAGATCGTGTCGTCGGGCGCGACATGGACGCCGTGCGGCCGGGTGAAGACGCCCTCGCCCCAGGTGCGCAGCAGGTTGCCCGTGCTGTCGAACACCGCGACCGGGTGGTCGCCGCGGTTGAAGGCGTAGACGTTGTCCTTGCTGTCGACCCCGACCGCGGCGCAATCGCCGAGCACGATCTCGTCGGGGATCTTGGCCCAGTTCTCGTTGACCTCGAAGGTATAGTCGCCGCCGCCGAGCCGAACCGCCGCCATCGCTTCCTCCCGCTTTAAGTCGTCATTCCCGCGAAGGCGGGAATCAAGGGCCACCGCTTCGTCACCCGCCCTGGACCCCCGCCTGCGCAGGGGTGACGAACAACAATTAAGCGGCTTTCGCCGCCGCTCCCGCCGCGCGGCGTATCAGCACCACCTTCTCGGCGACCCGGCCGAAGAAATGATAGCCCGAGCCGCCCTCGGCGAGCAGCTCGAGGAAACCGTCCGGGTCGGTGATCCGCACCCCGCCGAGGATGTCGGCACCGCGCGCGAGGAACGCGTCGGGCAGGAGGCCGACGGTCGGTCCGACCAACGTCACCCGCGCCTCGGGCCGGGCCCAGGACAAGAGGTCCTCGAGCGTGTCGTTGAGCAAGGTCGTGCCGGTGACCAGCAACACGTCGGCTTGCAGCACGATTTCGCGTGCCGTCTCGGCGGGGCGGTAGAACGGCAGCTCCTCGGCCTTCAGCGTGCCGGGGTCCTTTTCGAGCACCAGAAACGGCTGCTTGCGACGCTTCAATTCCTTGAGGAACGGCACGAACGCGCCGACCACGACGGTGCGGTCGTCCGGCCGGAAGCTATTGGCGTCGAACGCGTCGAGATTGCGCCGCAATTCGACGCCCGGGTGCGGCCGGCGCTCCCAGCACAATTCGGCGAGCGCGTTGAGCGCGGCGATGCCGACGCCGCGGCGGATGCCGTGGCCGGAAGACACTTCCTTCAGCACCTCGCGCGCCGGCTTGCCCTTGAGCTTGCCGGGAAACGGCATCGCCATCGCCGACGAGGGGCAGCACACCGCCTCGGGGATGGTCTTGATCGGCGTCGCGCAGGCGCCGGCATGGCCGGTGGTAAGCTTGACCCCGGTAAAGAACAGCCCGATCACCGCGCGCTCGACCGCGATCCGGTCGATCTCCGGCCCGAGAATGTCGGTGACGGCGGCAATCGTCTCGGTCAGGATAGGGCTCTGCACGACATGATCCCGTTTCTGTTTGCGGTGCTCCTAGCATAGCACCGTGCCACCCGAGGAGTATCGACCCATGCCCACTCTGCCCAGCGGCCTCATCTACACCGATAGCGAAGTCGGCACCGGCGCCGAGGCGGTCGCCGGCAAGAGCGTCTCGGTGCATTACACCGGCTGGCTGCAGGAGCCGGGCGGCCAGAAGGGCAAGAAGTTCGACAGCTCGGTCGACCGCGGCCAGCCGTTCGGCTTTCGTCTCGGCGCCGGGCAGGTCATCCAGGGCTGGGACCAGGGGGTCGCCGGGATGAAAATCGGCGGCAAGCGCACCCTCACCATCCCGTCCGAGCTCGGCTACGGCGCGCGCGGCGCCGGCGGCGTCATCCCGCCCAACGCGGTGTTGATTTTCGATGTCGAGCTGCTGGCAGTATGAGCCGAAATACTATGCCGAGATTGCAAAGATGGATTGACCAAAGCCCGATGTCCGATCCCGCGAGACACGCTGCGGTCATCGCCGGGCTGCCATCCGACATTAGGGTTTTGAACGGCATTATCCACGGGTTTCTCGTCCATTCAGACTGGCTTGCCGGATACGGCCTTGATGAGGCTTCTTATCACAACGCATCACGCGAGACGCTACCGGTTGCCAATCGACTGGACGGCGTCTTCGCCGACGACGCGCAACCTCTGCAAATTCGCCGACCACCCGGCAAGCGAGCTATTGGAACCTGTCGGGATTTCGCGCTCATGCTGTGTTGCTTTCTGCGCAGCAAAGGCATCCCGTCGCGGATGCGCTGTGGTTTTGCGGCCTATTTTGGTCGCCCGTGGGAAGATCATTGGGTTTGCGAGTACTGGGATCAGCGAGCCGAAATGTGGCGCCTGAGCGATCCACAAATCGACAGTTTGCTGAAGGAGATGCCAAATTTTGTTTGACCCGGCAGACGTTCCGCGCCAGGCCTTTCTGACGGCAGGGCAGGCGTGGCTAGGCTGTCGTGGCGCCGGGCTCGATCCAAATCATTGTGGTCACGGCGAGGTCACCGGCGAATGGTTCATAAAGGTCAACGTGATCCGCGACCATTACGTCGTCAACGCTCGCGAGACCTCGGCGTGGGATGACTGGCGCGGGGCGCCCAAGTCAAAACGCGTGGTCGGCGAGCACGAAGTTGCGTTGCTCGACGATCTTGCGGCGCGCCCGGACCAGCCTCTTATCGAATTGCATCCCGATTGGCTGGAGCGTTGAGCAGAGTTACCGTCCCTGGAAATTCGGCAATCGCCTGTCGGCCATCGCCTTGATGCCTTCCGAGAAATCCTCGGTGCGGCGCAGCCAATCCTGTTCGACCAGCTCGCGCTCGGTCGCCGCGTCGACCGCGTCGACCAGGCCGCGGCGCATGGTCTCGCGGGTCGAGATCACCGCGAGCGGCGCCGATTGGGCGATTTCCAGCGCCAGCGCCTGCGAGGCGCTGCGCACCTCGGCTTGCGGCACCAACAAGTCGGCGAGGCCGATGCGCACCGCCTCGTCGCCGGGGATGCGGCGGCCGGTGTAGAACAGCAGCGCCGCCTGCTGCTCGCCGACGAGGCGGGGAAGGGTCGCGGTGAGGCCGAAGCCGGGGTGGAAGCCGAGCCGGTTGAAATTGGCGCTGAACCGCGCCTCGCTACAGGTGACGCGGAAATCGGGCACCAGCGCGAGACCCAGCCCGCCGCCGACCGCGGCGCCGTGGATCGCGCCGACGATCGGCTTCTTCGAGCGGAAGAGGCGGCTGGCCTCCTTGTAGAGATGCTTGCCGGCGCGGCTGCGCGTGCCTTCGTTGGCCGTGCCGGTATCCATCCGTTTCGAGAAATCGGCGCCGGCGCAGAACGAACGGCCATCGGCGCAGAGCACGATGGCGCGGCAGGCATCGTTGGCGTCGAGGCGCTCGAACGCCTCGCCGATCTCGGCGATCAAATCGCTGTCGAAGAAATTATGCGGCGGACGGCGCATCTCCACGGTCGCCACATTGCCGTCGAGGCTGACGCCGATATCGCGGTAGGTGCCCAGGTCGCTCATGAGATGCTCCTCAATCGGTCGCGCGCAACGACCAGTAATTCACCACAGAGACGGTGAGGCAATGAGATTGGAGCGGTGCCGCATCTCACCGTCTCATTGCCTCCGTGGTTTTATTGGTGCTTCGCGCCGAATGACGCTTCCTCGCCGTCAGGTTTTGACGATCAGCGCATCGACGACGCTGAGGCCCTCGCCCGCCTCGTGGACGATGACGGGGTTGAGATCGATCTCGGCGATCTGGTCGGCGTGGTCGGCGGCGAACTGCGACAGCGCCACCATCAGCTCGGCGAGCGCTGTCTTGTCGGCTGGCTTGCCGCCGCGCACGCCGTCGAACAGGGCCGCGCCCTTGAGTTCGCCGATCAGCGCCAGCGCCTCCTCTGCCGCGAGCGGCACCGGGGCGAAGGCGACGTCCTTCAGCACCTCGACATGGATGCCGCCGAGCCCGACCATCAGCATCGGCCCGAACACCGGATCGCGGGTGATGCCGAGGATCATCTCCTGGCCGCGCTTGGCCATCGCCTGGACCAGCACGCCGTCGATCCGGGCGTCGGGATGCGCCGCCCCGGCGCGCGCCAGAACGCTGCGATAGCCGTCGCGCACCGCCGCGTCGCCGGAAAGCCCGAGCAGCACCGCGCCGGCCTCGGTCTTGTGGACGATGTCGGGCGACTGCACCTTCAAGGCGACCGGCCCGCCGATCCGCATCGCGGCGTCGCTGGCGTCGTCCTCGCCGGTGGCGAGGAATTCCGCCACGCGCTTCACGCCATAGGCGGCGAGCAGCGCCTTGGCCTGAACCTCGGTCAGCACCTTGGCCGATTCCTTGAGCGCCTTGCCGACCGTATCGCGCACCGACGCGGTCGTCGCCGCCGGCGCGGCCCGCGCTGCGATGCGCTCGCGGAAGCTTGCGTAATCGGCGAGCGCCTTGATCGCCCGCGCGCAGCTCGGCATCGAGGTATAGGCCGGAATGCCGACTTCGGCGAAGGCGGCCAGCGCCCCCGGAGTCGCGGTCGTGTAGGTGGCGAGCAGCAGCGGCTGCGCGGTCTCGTCGACGATGCCGGTCAGCTCCTCGGCGCGCTTGCGGGCGGTGGTTTCGTTGGCGACCGAGGCGATCAAGAGGATGGTGTCGATCCGCTGCGACTGCCGCACCAGCTCGACGATCGGCTTGTAGCCGACCTCGCCGATCGCCTGCGCGGTGGCGTCGATCGGATTCGCCGCCGACGCGTAAGACGGCAGCATCGCCATGATCTTGGCCTGAAGCTCGGCTTCGAGCTCCGGCACTTCGAGCCCATGCGCCGACAGGATGTCGGCCATCCACACCGCACTGCCGCCCGAGCCGGTGATGATGGCCACGCGGTTGCCCTTGGGCAGCTTGCAGAAGGCGAAGGCGGCGCCGACATCGAGCATGTGGTCGATGTCCTCGCCGCGGATGATGCCGTGATGGCGGAACATCGCGTCGTCGATCGCCCCCGATTGCGCCAGCGAGCCGGTATGCGAGGCGGCGGCGCGGCGGCCGGCGTCCGAGCGGCCGACCTTGGCGACGATGAGCGGCTTCCCGGCCTGCGCGGCCTTGTCCGCGACCTGGCGGAACCGCGCCGGCTGGCGGATGCCTTCGAGATAAACGAGGAAGATGTCCGCGGCGCCGGAGTCGAGCGCCGCCTCGATATAATCGTGCGCCTCGAGCACGGTCTGGTTACCCGAGCTGACCTGGGTGGTGAATTTGAGCTGGCGCGATTGGCCGCGGCTGAGGAACGAGAAGGTCAGCGCCCCCGACTGGCACGATACCGCGATCGGCTTCGCCTTGCTGCCCTTGGGCAGCAGCGGCACCGACGGGTCGTGGAAGACCGGGCTGAAGGTCGCGACGAGCGGGCGCAGCGGATTGACGAGGCCTTCGGAATTCGGGCCGCAGATCGCCATGTCGAGCCGCGCCGCGAGCGCCCGCAACTCGGCGTCGCGCCGGGCCGCCTCCTCGCTCTTCTCCTCGCCGAAGCCCGAGCTGATGATCACCGCGGCAGGAATGCCGCGCGCGCCGCATTGCTCGATCGTCGAGATGACATGCGCCGCGGGCACGACGATGACCGCGAGATCGACCGGCTCGGGCAGGTCGGCGACGCTCTTATAGGCCTTATGGCCGAGCACCTCGTCCTGGCTGCGCGTCACCGGGTAGATCGGCCCGTCGAACCCGTGGCCGATGAGCTGCTTGGTCAGCCGCCCGCGGATCGACTCGTCCACGGCGGCGCCGACGATGGCGAGACTCCTCGGTGACAGCAGCGCGCGCAGGTCGGGCATGGCGGCCAGTCTGGTCAATCCCGGGTCAAAAATCGAGCGGCATCGCGCCGTGCAAGGAAGCCATGCGCGCCATCGCTTGCCACCTCAGTGTGGCGGCGCGGTGGTTTCGAGCCGGCCCGAAGCCATCGCGTCGCAGAGCCCGCGCGCCAGATACTCTGCCGCCATGCGATGGCCCGCCTGGTTCCAGTGCCCGATCGGTACTTGCGGGTCGACGCCGTGCAGCGCGACGCCGTGCTCCGCCGCGTAGGCGGCAAGCGGGGCGGCGAGCGGGACGTCGACCAGCGAATGCGCGGCGGCGAATTCCGCCAGCCGGCGGTCGGGGTAGGTCAGGTCCGGGGCGCCGAGGCCGCGGGCGATGCGCGCGCGCTCGGCCGGGTCGGGCAGCACCTGCAGCGGGTTGCTGAGCGTTGTCATGGCGAAGGCGGCGCCGGCGGAATGGGCGCTGTCGGCGATCGCCGCGATCAGCGCCTCGGTCACCGCCCAGGCGGCGATCCAATCGGGTGCCGTCGGCGGCAGGAACACCCGGTTGTCGAGGCCCGGCGGCTCGGTGCGCGCCTTGGTCGACAGCCCGTATTTGACCCTGTCGTGCAGCTGGCGCGCGACGCGCCGGAACAGCTGGACCAGGCGGATGTCGTCGATCGTCCGTGCGCGAAATTCGAGCCAGCGGCTATGCGCGGCGAAATTCGGCTGGTCGCCCGGCCGGCGTACCAGCTCGACGCGGCCGTCGTTGAGCGCGAAATACGGCCGATCCTCGTGGCGGCCGAGCGCCAGGCTGTCATCGGCGAGATCGGTCCCGGTGAAGAAGGCGAGCAGCACCAGATCGGGCTGATATTTGAGCGCCCATTCCTTGAGGGTCAGGTACTCCTGCGCCGTGCCGTAGCCGTTGACTGCGAAGCTGATCACCTCGACTGCGGCGCCGTCCGGCCGGCAGGCCTGGACCAGTGGTATCAATCGCCGCCAATAGGTGTCGTCGAGCGGCACCTCGACCGCCTCTGACATCGAATTGCCGAGCAGGACGATCCGGTAGGTGCCGGGCGGCTTGACCAGCGGGTGATCGATGTCGCGGTAGCCCTCGCGGTTCATCGCGACGAGCACCGGAGGGTCGCCCCAGACCCAGCCCGACACTTCGGGCCGCGGCCGCCAGCCGACATCCGGATCGGGACGGTAGAATTGCGGGGTTCCCGGGCCCCCGGCGCGCAACGCCAGCTCGGCGACGAACAGCGACACGACAAGGCTCAGCGCCATCACCAGATTGCCGCGCCACCCTCGCAGCCAGCGAGGCGACGGCGGCGTAGCGCGCGGCCTGGATTTCCCCATCCGCGGCGGTGGTTACCGCAAGCCCAATCCGCGCGCGATGATGCCGCGCAGGATCTCCCGCGTGCCGCCCTGGATCGTCAGCTTGGGCGCGATCAGCGTGGTGTAGTTGAGCGCCTGCTCGAAGCGGTCGTCGTTGCTGTCGGGCGCGGCATCGCCGGAAACCGGCGCCATCAGCCGCACCTTGTTGGGCAGCGCCTGCTCGAAATTGGTGCCGAGATCCTTGACGATCGAGGCCTCGGCGGCGGGAGTCTTGCCGGCCTGCAGCATCCCGGCGATCGACAGCGACATGCGCCGCAGGGTCGCGAGATGCGCGACCTCGCGGCCGATTCCCTCGGCCTGGCGCTCGCTCGGCTCGGGCCCGACGACGCGCACCAGCTCGACGAGGCTCTGCAGCGTCTCGAGCCAGCGGTCGGGGCCGCTGCGCTCATAGGCGAGCTCGGCGCTCGCCTGCTTCCACGCCATGTCCACCTCGCCGATCATGTGGAGGTCGGGCACGAACACGTCGTCGAACACGACTTCGTTGAAATCGTGCGCGCCGGTCAGGTTGACGATCGGCCGGATGGTGATCCCCTTCGACTTCATGTCGATGAGGAATTGCGTGAGGCCGTGGCGGCGGTTCTCCGGGGTCGAGTTCGAGGTGCGCAAGAGACCGATCATGTAGTCGGCGTTGTGCGCGTTCGAGGTCCAGATCTTGCGGCCGTTGACCAGCCAGCCGCCGTCGGTCCGGGTCGCGCGGGTCGAGGCGGCGAAGACGTCGGAGCCGGAATTGGGTTCCGACAAGCCGATGCAGAAGCACAATTCGCCCGAGGCGATGCGCGGCAGGATGTTCTTTTTCACCTCCTCCTGGCCGTAGCGCAGCAGCACCGGCCCGGATTGCCGGTCGGCGGTCGAGTAGTGGCGGGTCGGCGCCTTCGCCGCCAGCATCTCCTCGGTGACGACGTAGCGTTCGAGCTGGGTCTTGTCCTGGCCGCCATACTGCTTCGGCCAAGTCATGCCGATCCAGCCCTTGGCGCCGACCTTGCGGGCAAAGGCGGCGGCGTTCTGGTTGCGCCCGCCTTGCGGGCTGAAGCTGCCGGCGTCGAGCTCCTGCTTCAAGAAAGCCCGCACCTCCCGGCGCAGCTCCTGGCACTCGGGCGGCAGCTCGATCGGATCGAATTGGAATGTGCCAGCCATCGTTTCCTCACGATCCTTGAGTGACAAAGGGCCACAGCGCGTCGGCGCCCTGCGCCGCGACCATGCGGCCGAGCCGCTCGGCCCACAGCGTCTCGTTGCCGAATTCCTCGCGCCAGCCCCATAGCCGCCGGGTCGAATGGTGCAGCGTGTGCTCGTAGGTGAAGCCCATCGCGCCGTGCACCTGATGCGCGATCGCCGCGCCCGCGCCGGCGGCGTCGCCGACCCGGAGCTTGGCGATGGCGACCTCGGCGGCGACCGCGTCCCCGCTGACTCCATGCGCGGCGATCGCCTCGGCGGCGCCGTCGGCGGCGGCCCCGGCGGCGGCGACCTCGCCGGCCAGGGTCGCGAGATTGTGCTGCACCGCCTGGAACTTGGCGATCGGTCGCCCGAACTGGACGCGGTCCAACGAGAACTGCACCGATTGTTCGAGGACGCGCTCGAGCGCGCCGGCCATCTGTTGGGTGCGGGCGGCGGCGGCGATCAGGGTCAGCTTGGCGGGATCGAGGCCGGGCGCCGGCTGCACCGCCTTGGCGGTCGCACCGTCGAAATTCACCGTGTCGCGGGGTTCGCCGGAGAGCCCGATGCCGGGGCTGATCGCCAAGCCCTTGGCTTCGACCAGCGCGACGACGCTTTCGCCGCCGCGCGTGCCGACCAGCGCGACATGCCGGGCGTTGCGCGCGAACGGCACATGGCGCGCGCGGCCCGAGAGCTGGCCGCCGGCGCCGACCCGGATGTCGCCGTCCTCATGCACCGGGGCGATCGTCATCGGGCCTTGCGGCGACTCGATCCCGGCCTGCGCCAGGAGCCAGCCGGCGAGCAGCGTCTCGGCGATCGGCACCGGCGCGGCAAACCTTCCGGCGACGCGCAGCACGGCAAATCCGTCGGCGATCTCCGCTCCGGCGCCGCCGAGATCCTCCGGAACCCAGGTCAGCGGCAGGTACGATTCTTCGAGCGCCGCCCACAAGGCCGCCGGCCACTCGCCCTTCTCGGCCTTGTTGACGGTCTCGGCCTCGCAGAGGTCCCGGAAGATCTTGGTCGCGGTATCGGTGATGATCGAGTCGGGCATGTGCTCCCCCGGCCAGCCGGCCTTGCCGGATCAAAGCCGAAGCCCGCCGCCTTGACAAGCGCGGCTCCAATAGGCGCGACAACGCCTTCTTGTGGAAGCATCGGTCAGGCAACGGGACCACCTCTGAGTTATTTGAGCGCGTTGCTCCCGGCCGGTTCGAATGCCTTCGGCCTTTTCGCTACGGCTTATGAGGAACGTCATGCCGATCGTCGATGCGCAGGTCCATATCTGGGGCGCCGATACGCCGGAGCGGCCGTGGCCGCCGGGCCACGCGCATCGCGCGCACCGGCCGAAGCCGTTCTCGCAGAACGATCTCCTGGCCGAGATGGCGGCGGCCGGGGTCGACCGCGCGGTGATCGTGCCGCCGTCGTGGGAGGGCGACCGCAACGACCTCGCGCTCGCCGCGGCCAGCGCTCACCCCGGCAAATTCGCGGTGATGGGCCGGCCGCCGCTCGATCGGCCCGATCCGCACGCGTTCGACCGCTGGCGCGAGCAGACGGGCATGCTGGGCATCCGCGTCACCACGGCGGGGGCGGGCGCGCGGGCGCTGTTCACCGAGCCTGAGGGCGGTTGGCTGTGGCAGGCGGCCGAGCGCGCCGGGCTGCCGGCGATGGTGTCGATCCCCGGCCTGCTTCCGGAGCTCGGCCGGCTTGCCGAAAGGCATCCCGGCGTGCTTTTCGTCATCGACCATCTGGCGCTGGTGCGCGACGCCAAGGACGAGGCGGCGTTCGGCGACCTCGGCAACCTGCTGGGCCTGGCCAAGCATCCCAACGTCGCCGCCAAGGCCTCGGCATTGCCGCGCTATTCGAGCGAGCCCTACCCGTATCGCCGGCTGCACCCGTATTTGAAACAGGTGTTCGACGCGTTCGGGCCGCACCGCTTTTTCTGGGGCACCGACATGACCGGCATCCCCTGCGCCTATCGTCAGGCGGTGACCCTGCTCACCGAGGAATTGCCGTGGCTCAACGGGACCGACCGCGATTTGGTGATGGGCCTGGCGTTGTGCGCCTGGCTGGGGTGGCCCTGATCAGTTCCCCTTGGTGAGCGCCAGCACGGCCTCGCCGAGCGCCGGGGCGATGTGCGCGCATCTGTCGTCGGAGATCGTGGCGCTGGTCAGTTGCAGCACGATGCCGTTGTCGGTATCGCCGCTGCCGGAACCGAAGGTGACGGCGAGCCCGCTATCGCTGCAATCGACCCCCCAGACGATTGTCGCCGGCATCACGGTGACCCCTGGGGAGGCGCCGCTCTTGTCGACGATGACGAGCAGCCCGTTGCGGTAGCTGACCTGGGCGCGCAGCCGGCGCTGGAATTCGGCGATCGCCTTGTCCTGGTCCTGCAGCAGCGCGGTGTCCGACTTGATGAGGTCGGGATCGGCCGGCGGTCTGGGTTCGGCGGCGGCGGGACGCGTCAGCCCGGCGAACGTCAGCGTGACGAGGATGGCAATCCGGGCGAACGGTTTCATCGCGGCTCCGGGCTGCGGCGGCGCAACAGGCTCACGGGCTTTAGCGTCATCACCGCCTCGCCCGCTTGGTTCAGCACTTCGACGAGACTGGTGACGACCCCGCGATCGAGGTTCGAATGCGACGGCCGCGCGGTCAGCACGGTAACCTTGAGGCTGAGCTCGTCGCCGGGACGCACCGGCTTCAGCCAGCGCAACTCGTCGAGGCCGGGCGAGGCGAGGCTGCTCGCCGGCGACAGGAAATGCGCGACGAAAAGCTGCATCATCAGCGCGCCGGTATGCCAGCCGCTGGCGATGAGGCCGCCGAACGGGCCGGCATCGGCCGCCCGCTTGTCGACATGCATCGGCTGCGGGTCGTAGCGGCGGGCGAAATCGAGGATCTCCGCTTCGCTGACCCGGATCGAGCCGCCGGTGAACACGGCGCCGACCGGATAATCCTCGAAATAGCGGCCCGGCCGGTTATCGGGCATCGCGCTCATCGCGGGTCGGGGAAATCGATGATGCCGGCCTCCCCGCTCGCGGTGTCGAGCACGGCGCAGCTCAGTTGCCGTCCGTTGCGGTGATCGCGCGCGTCGCCGGCCGAGCCGGGATTGACCACCAGCACCGCGCCGAACCGCTTCACCACCTGGCGGTGGGTGTGGCCGTAGAGGACAAAATCGGCCTCGGCCTCGGCGAACCGCGCGAGTTCGGCGTGCTCGGGAAGGATATAGGCGCCGCGCGGCTCCCAGGGGGTCGAGTGGATGAGCAGCAGCCGCTTGCCGTCGCGCTCCAATTCGATGCGGTGCGGCCGGGTCTCCATCCAGTCGAGCAAGCCGCGATCGATCTCGGGGCGCGCCCGCGCCCGCTCGCCGAGCGGCCCGAAAAACCCCTCCTCGTGGTTGCCGAGGATCGTGTGGACTTCACGCTCCTTGAGGATGTGCGCGACCTCGTTGGAGAAGCGGTATTCCCAGATGCTGTCGCCGAGGCAGATCAGCTCGTCGACATCGCCCATCAGCGCCAGCGCCTGGCGCAGCCCGGCGGCGTTGCAGTGAATGTCCGAGACGATGCCGAGTCTCACGGAAAAATCCTAGTTGCCGGCGGCGGATAGTGCGGCGCGGCCGGCTTTAGTCAAAGCCGAAACCGCGATACCCTGACCTGCGCCGCCGCGCACCCCATCTCTTGCATAACCCCCGCAGGAGTTCCCGATGGCCATCGTCCTCAACCACACGATCGTCCCGGCCCACGACAAGGTCGCCTCGGCCCGGTTTTTCGCGCGAATTTTCGGCCTCGACTACCGCGGCCCGCACTCGCATTTCGCGCCGGTGCGGGTCAATGACGGGTTGACTCTCGATTTCGACGAGCGCGGCCAGTTCGACTCGCACCATTACGCCTTCAAGGTCAGCGAGGCAGAGTTCGACGAGATTTTCGGCCGGGTCACGGCGGAGGGGATCGGCTACGGCAGCGGACCGCGCTCGCGCACCGACGGCGAGATCAACCATCGCAACGGCGGCCGCGGCGTCTATTTCGACGACCCGAACGGGCACGTCCTCGAAATTCTCACCGCCTGAAGCGCCGGTTCACCCAGACAGAGATGACGTAGCCGGCTGCGCGGAAGGCTCCGGCACCGGACCGAGGCGCGAATCGCCCTAGCGCGGCGGCGGCGCGGCCGGGGCCGGCGGTGGCGGCGTTGTCGCGGCGCCGGTAATCGCGCCGACGACCGCGCCGGTCGCGGCGCCGATCGCCGCACCCGTGCCGCCGCCCAGCGCCGCACCGATCGCCGCGCCCGAGCCGGCGCCGATTATACCGCCACCCAGGGCGCGCTCGCCGGGGTCATAGGGGTTGCACGCCGCCAGCCCCAGCAGCAACACACCGGCGGCAGGCAGCATCAGGATTTTGGTCATCAATATTTCCCTCGCGGGGGATCGGCGGAACCACGGGCACTGGGGGTCCGTGAAGTTTACCCCATTTCGGGTTTTGTCACAGCCAAAGACGGTGCAACCGTCGCGCCCGGTGGGGCGGTGTCGATGCCCGGAGACAATTGCTTTCCACCGGGCGGATGGGGTACCGGCCAAGGGTTTTTCGGTGGTTTCGATAGTCCGGGGATTGAAATATGATCGCCGCGCAAGGGATCGGCGGACATGGCCAATTCGGACACGGCGATCGAGATGACGCAGCTGCCCCCGGGCGAGCGCGGGAATGTGCGCCGGCGGATCGCCGCGCTGATCCCGGCGCTGCCGCGGATTCGCGGAATTCGGACTCGCCCTGCTTTTGCGCCTGTCGATAACGGAGCCGATTCAGGGCAGCCGCTCGAAAATCTGCCGCCGTTCGTCGAGACGATCGGCTTCGACGAGCCGGCCGGGCCGCTCCCCGCGCCGGTACAGGCGCGGGAAGCGGCCGGCGCGTCCGCGACGCCGGAGCGGCTCCGAGCCCTGGTGCAGCGATGGCGAGCGGCCCCGTCGGCTTCCAGCGATCCCGGGGCGCGTCGCTCTCGCAACTTCGCCTTCGCGGCGAAATGCGCCGTCGCGGTCTTCGTCGTGGCGGCGATTGCCTATCTCGGAGCATTTGGACCTCTTGGCCGGTCCGTCTCGGTGAAGCGGCCGTCCGACCTGCTCGCCCTGGCGCCGAGCGATCCGGCGCAGCGCCTCGCCTATTTTCAGCGCGCGGCAGAGGCCGGCAACGCCGACGCGGAATTGCAGATCGCCATCCTCTACGCCAAGGGCGAGGGTCTGACCCAGGACTATGCGATCGCGGCGAAATGGTTCCGCGCCGCGGCCGAGCACGGGGTGGTGCGGGCGCAATTCGATTTGGGGGTGCTTTACGAGCGCGGCCGCGGCGTGGACATGGACCAGACCGAGGCGGCCAACTGGTATCTCCGGGCAGCCAAGGCCAACTATCCGCTCGCCCAGTACAATCTCGCCGTCGCCTATACCAAGGGCCAGGGCACGCGCAAGGACTTCGCCGAGGCGGCATTGTGGTATCGTCGCGCGGCCGGGCAGGGCGTTGTTCAAGCGATGGTCAATCTCGGTATGCTGTACGAACGCGGCGACGGCGTGCCGGCCTCGCCGATCGATGCCTACGCGTGGTATCTGGCGGCCGGCCGGCGCGGCAATCAGCCCGCCGAACGGCGCGCCGGGGAGCTTTACGCCGCCCTGCCGCGGATGGACCAGATCCGGGCGGAGGCGCTGGCAAGCGATGTCGCCGGCTCGATCCACGACCCGGAACCGGCGGAAAAACCCAAGGCCGGCGGGAGCTGACCGGGCCGCAACGATTGGAGACGAGATGGCACTGTGGCGGCGAGGGGGCTCGCGGATCTACCCCCAGGATAGCGATACCGACTGGACCGGCCGGCGGCGGCTCCAGGAATCCGGGCCGCCGAGCGACGACTACATCCTCGAAACCGAGATCGAGGCGGCGCGGCCGCCGGTGGGCCTGCAGGCCATCCGGGTGCTGCAGGCCGTGCTGATCGTCGCTATCGCGGTGCTGTCGTTCGCCGTGTTTTGGATCGTCGCGATGATCTTCGGGATCCTGTAGGTCAGCGCGGCGCCAGCAAGACCCGCGCGACCAGGTCGATCGGCCAGAACAGACCGGCGCAAAACGCCACCGCGACGACCGCCGGCCCCATCTTCTCCCCGGCACGGCTCGCCTCCACCGCGCGCGCGGTGCCGTCGATCGCCGTCGCCAGCGCGTAGAGGACGAGAACGACCAGCCAGACGCGCCGCCTCATGCCGGCAGCTGCTTTATCAAGCGCGGCAGCGCATTTGCGCTACCTCGCGCGAGCGGACCAAATCTAAACGACCCGGATGTTCTTGAACTGCCACGGATCGTCGTGGTCGAGGTCTTCCGGGAACAGGCGCTCGCGGCCGGCGAGCGGCGTCCACTCGCCGCGGACGCCGACAACGTCGCCAAGATAGGGCCCGGCGATTTCAAGGATGCGCGCGAAATCCATTTCGTCCGGCTCGACGATGCCCGATCGCGGATGTTCGATCGCCCACACCATGCCCGCCAGTACCGCCGCCGTCACCTGCAGCGAGGTCGCATTGTTGTGCGGCACGGCGCGGCGCGCCGCCTCGATCGAGAGCCGCGAACCGTACCAATAGACCCCGCCCGGCTGGCCGAGCAGCAGCACCCCCAATTCGTCGATGCCGTCGATGATCTCGTCCATCATCAGCCGCTTCTCGGTCTGCAGCTCCCAATTCTTGCCGGCGAGTTCGTGGATGCTGAGCACCGCGTCGTCGCAGGGGTGGTAGGCGTAGTGGCAGGTCGGCCGGTAACGGACGGCGTCGCCGTCGCGGACGGTCAGGTAATCGGCGATCGAGATCGATTCGCTATGGGTGATCAGGAACCCGATATAGGGCCCCTCGAGCGGGGTCCAGCTGCGCACCCGCGTTCCCGCGCCGGGGCGCAACAGGTAGATCGCCGCGCCGCTGCCGAAATCGTGGCGCTGCCCGTCTTCGGGGAAATGCCGTTCATGGGTGCCCCAGCCCAGCTCGGCCGGCTGCGAGCCTTCGCTGAAGAAGCCGTCGATCGACCAGGTGTTGACGAATTCGCCCGGGGATTTGGGGATCGAGGCGACCTGGGTGTCGCGCTCGGCGATATGGACGATCTTGACCCCAAGCCGCGCGGCAAGCCGGCCCCAGCCGGCGCGGTCGGCAGGCGCGGCGGCGCGATCGGCGTTGCCATCCAGGTCGACGAGCGCCTGCTTGACGAAATGCGAGACCAGTCCGGGGTTGGCGCCATGGGTGATGACGGCGGTCGGGCCGCTCGGATACCGCCGGCGCAGCGCCAGAGCCTGCTCGCGCAGCGCGTAGTTGGAGCGCGCCGACGGCGACAGGTTCGGGTCGGTGTAGCCGCCCGGCCACGGCTCGATGCAGGTGTCGAGATAGAGCGCGCCCTTGTCCTGGCACAGCTCGATCAACGCCACGCTGGCGACCTCGACCGACACGTTGAGGACGAAATCGCCGGCGCCGAGCAGCGGCTCGAGGACGGCGCGGTAGTTTTCGCGGGTCAGCGCGGTCTCGACGAAGCGCACGCCGTATTGGGCCGCGACGTCGCGGCCGCGCGGCTCGGCGGTGACGATCGTGATGCGTTCGGGGGCGATGTCGAGGTGACGCAGCAACAGCGGCAAGACGCCCTGGCCGATGCTGCCGAAACCGATAATGATAAGACGGCCGCCGATGGCGGCATGCTTGGTTTCGGGTATCGCGGCGACGATTGGCAAGGGCTGGAATTCCATAGTGGCGGGGCCGGTGGTTGTCAAGCAGAGCTAGCGCAGCGATATGATCGCATTTTGCGAGCATGAGCGAATCGCCGCCTACGCGCGATTGTAGCCCGGACTTGAGCGGCGCAGTAACGCGTTGCCCGCATGGCGAAGTGCCGAGCCACGCGTTACGGTCGCGGCAAAACGCCGCTTCTTCGTTGTCTGTTAACGGGGAAAGGAGGATGACATCGCTGCCGAAATGGCATCGGGGTCGGTTTTGAGACGCATTCTGGCCTGTCTCGTCGCGCTCGCGGCGCTGGTGCCGGCGGCGCGGGCTTTCGCTGCCCCGCCCGCCGCAGGCGATCTGGTCAAGACGGAGCTTGTCGCCGAAGCGGCGTGGCTCGCGCCGGGATCGACGTTGTGGCTCGACGTGCACTTGGCGATCGCTTCCGGCTGGCACGTCTATTGGAAAAACCCGGGCGATGCCGGCCTGCCGACCGAGGTGGACTGGTCGCTGCCGCCGGGCTTTGCGGCTGGCGCCATCGAGTGGCCGCTTCCGGAACGCTTTGTCGAGGCCGGCATCGCCGATTACGGCTATGCCGGGAGCGCCGATCTGCTGGTGCCGCTCACGGTGCCGGCTGGGGTGGAAGGGACCAGCGCGACCCTCGCCGCCACGGTCAAGTACCTGGTCTGCTCCAAAGTCTGCATTCCCGGCGAGGCGGCGCTCTCGCTTACCCTGCCGGCCGGCGCATCCGGGGCGCCCGACCCGGTGATCGCGGCGAGGTTCGCCGAGTCGCGCCGGCGCCTGCCCGAAGCGGCGCCGTTCACCGCCCGCTTTGCCGTCGAGCCGCATGCGTTGCGGCTCAGCGTCCCGGCATCGGCCCTCGCCGGGCTCAGCCAGCCGACCGCTTTGTTCTTCCCCGATGCCGACAACGTAATCGACGGGTCGGCGGATCCGAGGATCGAGCGGCGCGACGGCACCGTCGAGCTGGTGCTGGAAAAGTCGAAAAGCCCGGCGGCGGCGGTGCCGGTGACGCTTGGCGGCGTGCTGGTGCTGCGCGGCGCCGACGGCGGCGAGCGCGGCTACCTGATCGCCGCGGCGCAAGCGGCGATGCCCGCAGCCGGCATCGGCTTGCCGCTGTGGTGGCAGGCGCTGGTCTTTGCCTTCGCCGGCGGCATGATCCTCAACCTGATGCCGTGCGTCTTCCCGATCCTGTCGCTGAAGCTGTTGAGCCTTGCCGCCGTCGCCGAGACGGCGAAGCGGCATCATCGCGGCGTTGCCTATGCGGCGGGGGTCATCGTCAGCTTTGCCGCGCTCGGCGGCGGGCTGATCGCGTTGCGCGCCGGCGGCGCGGCGGTGGGCTGGGGGTTCCAGCTGCAATCGCCGGCGGTGGTCGCGCTGCTCGCCTATCTGCTGCTGGCGATGGGGTTGAGCCTTTCGGGCGTCGCCGAGTTCGGCGCCGGGTTTGCCGGGGCCGGCGGCCGCCTTGCGGGACGCGGCGGGCTCGCCGGCGCGTTCTTCACCGGCGTGCTGGCGACGGTCGTGGCCACGCCCTGCACCGCGCCGTTCATGGCGACCGCGCTAGGTGCCGCGCTCGTAGCCCCGGCGCCGCTGGCGCTCTCGATCTTTGTCGCGCTGGGCGCCGGCCTCGCCGCGCCGCTGCTCGTCGCCAGCTTCATCCCCGGCGTCGCGCGCGTGCTACCGCGGCCCGGCGCGTGGATGGAGGTGCTGAAGCAGGTGCTCGCGTTCCCGCTCTACGGCACGGTCGCCTGGCTCGTCTGGGTGCTGATCCAGGAGGTCGCGCCGCAGGGCGCCTTCGCCGCGCTGATGGGGCTCGTCCTCGTCGGCTTCGCGGTCTGGGTCTATGGCAGGAGCCGCCTCGCCGGACCGGCGAGCCGCCGTCTCGGCGGCGGGCTGGCGGTGGCGGGGCTGGTGGCGGCGATCATGCTGGCGGTCACGCTGCCGCGCGCCGGTGTCAGCACGGCCCTGGAGCCCGCCCGAGACGGCATCGCCTACCAGAAGTTCACCACCGCACGGCTCGCCGAGCTTGCCGCCGAGCACCGGCCGGTCTTTGTCAACCTGACCGCGGCGTGGTGCATCACCTGCCTGGTCAACGAGCGGGCGACGCTCGACCGCGAAGCGGTGCGCGAGGCGTTCGCGGCGCACCACGTCGTCGCGCTCAAGGGCGATTGGACCCGGCAGGACCCGGAGATCGCCGCTTTTCTGGAGAGCTTCGGCCGCAGCGGCGTGCCGCTCTACCTCGTCTACGACGGCAGCGGCAGCGCCACGGTGCTGCCGCAGATCCTGACCGAAGCGGAAGTGATCGACGCGGTCAAGAAACTCTAAATGGCGCGGAGCGCCGATAAATTTACAATGAGGCAGTGAGACGGTGGGTCGCGTTATCTGGGAACCTCACTGCGTCACCGTCTTACTGTCAAAAATGCGGCTTCGCCGCGATTCAACATTGGTTATTAGAGCTCGATCCGTCCAAGTACGATCGCATTGTCCATCGTCACCCCCGCGACGGCGGGGGTCCAGGGCGGGCGACAGAACGGTAGCCCTGGATTCCCGCCTTCGCGGGGGTGACGAAAGCGATGCAACCTGATCGGACGACGCGCTAGTTCTGCATCGCCTGAGTCACCGCGCCGCCGGTCGCGGTGCGGCCGCCGTCGACGACGTATTGCGCGCCGGTGATGTTGCCGGCGAGGTCGGAGCAGAGGAAGACGACGACATTGGCGATCTCTTCGGGTGTCGTGTAGCGCCCAGAGGGGATCGCCGCCTGGTAGCGCTTATTGACGCTGTCCGGGTTGTCGGGGCTGATCATCTTTTCCAGCGAATGGATCATCCGGGTGTCGACCGGGCCGGGGCAGACCGCGTTGACCCGCACGCCCTGGCGCGCGACTTCGCCGGCGGCGGTCTTGGTCAGGCCGATGACCGCGTGCTTGGAGGCGACATAGGCCGGCATGCCCGGGGTCGCGACCAGTCCGGCGACCGAGGCGGTGTTCACCACCGCGCCCGATTTCTGCTTCAGCAGCACCGGCAAGACGTGCCTGAGGCCGAGGAACACGCCCTTGACGTTGACGCCGATGACCTGGTCGAACATCGCCTCGTCGTAATCGGCGGTATGGGCGAGGCTGCCCTCGATCCCGGCATTGTTGAAAAAGCAGTCGATCTTGCCGTAGGCCGCCAGCGTCTCCTTGACGTAGTTGGCGACATCGGCGGATTTGGTGACGTCGGCGGCGATGAATTTGGCCTCGCCGCCCTGCTGCCTGACGATCCCGGCGGTCGCCTCGCCGGCAGCGGCGTCGCGGTCGACGACGGCGATTTTTGCGCCGGCCTTGGCGAAGGCGAGCGCGGCGGCGCGGCCGATGCCGCCGCCGCCGCCGGTGATCAGCGCGACCTTGCCGGTGAAATCCATAGCTTCCTCCCTGTTATGTCGGACCGGACGTACAGCCCAGATTGTCGAGCAGCGGCAGCAGCGAGTCTATGCCGGGGAAAATATGATTGGGGCGCGGAACCGAGGCATGCAGCGCGATGCCGCGGCGGTTGATCCAGGCCACGGTCAGCCCGAGCGGCTTGCCGCCGACCATGTCGGTGAATTGCGACTGACCGGAATGCAGGATCTCCGGCACGGCGACCCCGGAATTGGCGATCAGATAGCGGAACAGCGTGCCGTCGGGCTTGTAGCCGCGCGCCCGCTCGGCAGTGCAGATGAGGTCGGCGCCGGCCGGAACCGGGGTCGCCGCGAGCAGATCGTCGTCGATGTTCGACACCAGGGCGATACGGTACTTGGCGGCGAGCTTCTCGAAAGTCGGAACCACGTCGGGGTACGGCTTCATCTTTGCGAAGGACTCGAAATACCGATCGATCAGCTCCGCATCGCCGGCGGCGACGCCGAAATGCCGGAATGCCTCCCCCAGAGAAATTCGGCCGATCTCCCTGTACGAGCGGTAGGGCTCGTAATAGTGGGCGATGTTGCGCTCTTCCCAGTATTGATAGAACGGCACCGCATCGACATGCGATGCGCCGGCGCTGTCGAGGATCGAGCGAAACGCTGCGGCGCTGGCGGGCGGCGTATCCATCAGCGTGCCGTAGACATCGAACGACAGCAGCTTGAACATTCTCGGCAGCTCCTTTGCCGATACCTCGATCAGCGCGACACCGCCATCGCGCGATCCGCAAAAGCGAAAGGGGAGGCTGGGCCTCCCCTTTCTTCAGCTTAGCCGGGTTTGCGTCGCAGGCTATTCGGCGGCCATGTGGAAGAGGTCGAGCATCTCCTCGTAGACCGCCATGTTCTTGCCGAACGAGATCGCCGCCGCCTGGACGCCGCAAACGAGGTGCATCGGCCGCCATGGGTCACGGGTGTTTTTGTATTCCTCGATCACCGCCTGGTGGTGCTTGAAGGCGTGCATCTCGGTGAAATTGTCATGGCAGACAATCTCGGCGAGCCGGGTGATCAGCGCCTGCGGATCGTAACCGCAACCGACGTACTGCTGGGCCAGGTTAACGGTCTCCCGCACTTCCGGCACAGCGCGCATCAGGCCCAGATTGCTCACCTGGGACCAATCGGTCGGCGGCTGGTTGTAGACGCTGT